>WNGH01000314.1_pt1 | contig 40142 bp, 41 predicted proteins | sample 5400631 | NCBI WGS metagenome assembly WNGH01 (sample SAMN13153373, study PRJNA577476) | soil metagenome | isolation source: 115 cm soil or saprolite under Garry oak tree replicate 1 | place: USA:California | collected 2016-06-15 | reverse complement strand
ATCGAGCAACTGACCCAGGCGATTCGTGATTTCACCGTCGCCTACAACGCCAACGCCGCACCATTTGTCTGGCGAAAGCGCGAGGTCAAGGGCGCGCAGCTTCGCAACACTATCGTTAACTTACGCAATTAAACACTAGCGGCCGGCCGACAGAGCGTAATGGCCCGGATCAGGCGGGTTCTAAACTGAAGTTCCGCCGTAGGAGTAGTCACGGCAGCGATAGAAGAACCCCGTCTTTGCTAGTTGTTCAGGCCATGGTGGGGTATTTGTTTGTCCCGGAAGTATAAGGACCAGGTCTATCGCACGCACCTGCTCCGGCGTAGCTACCGCGAGGAGGGCAAGGTCAAGAACGAGACGCTGGGCAATCTCTCCCACCTGCCTGAGCCGCTGATCGAGATCATTCGTCGTTCTTTGCAGGGTGAGATCTTCGTGTCTCTCGGTCAGACCTTTGAAATCACCCGCTCGCGTCCACACTCGTCCGGCATGCGCAGGAACTTCAGACTAGCGGATAGGCCCGGTCAAAATAGCCTCGGGTCATAAAGCCACTGCGACAGCTTATGGGCCGTGATCCGGGCGGCGTCCGGATGCGCCGGATTGATCAGCACGTTATTCTCCTGGGGAACGATCGCCGACGCCACGACCAGCAGGGCCGAGCCATTGCTTCCCAGCCATTGACCGCCGCAATCGAGACTCGCCCTGCCTGTTGGCATCGCATCCCAGCCAACGGGTAAGGTCGCGGCCGAGAAGACGCGGGCGGCTCGCCACACCGGATCGGGAATGTCGATGCGCACGAGGTAACGATTCAACGGCAGTCCGGCGGATTTCAGGTGGACCAGCGTTTCCAGGCAGGCCAGGGCAATGGATGCGGAACTATAAACGACGGCCTGGCCGACGCGATTCCATCGTCCGCCGCTCGCTTTTGCCCCTATGCCGCCTAGATCATCGGCAACATAGGTCGGCGTGTCCGGCGCGATGCGCCAAACGGACACGGTCATGCGTAGGCGCCGCTTTGCATCCTCGCGAGCAGACTCGATACCATCTCCTGTCCCTCGAGGGTATCCATGTACGTCGAAGGCCGCTCGCCGCCGAGGGCCGGCGATGGCTGTTCCAGCCATTGGGCAACCCATCTCGCGGCGTCGAATCCCTGCGGCTCACCCGATTGTTCGACCATCACCTGCACTTGGCCGACCAGTTTTGCCATGCCGATCACGCGTTCGCCCTGGTCCGGCGGCAGAGACTCGTTATTGGCGATTTTCCTGTCGATCGTCGCCCGCGAAAGCCGCAGCGTATTGAACAGCGCTTCCTTGGTGACACCCATGGCCTTGGAAATATCGACGACAAAGCTGGCCGGGACCCCGCCCCTGATCAGGTCGATACGTTCGGTTGGCTGCGCCGAATAAAGATCGACGAATCCAGACGACCGCGCCGCCAGTCGTTTGCCGGACGATTTGCCGGCGATCCTTGCGACGCGCGAGGAAGCCGGCTGATTTGCCTTCGTCCGGGCGGGTTTCCTGATAATCGTGGTGCTCATGGTGTTCCTCCAATGAGCGAAAACAATACCTCAGTTGAGGAACCGTATCAAGCGTCGCAGCCGTGCGTACGTCTTTCGGGGCTTCGACAAGGACCAAGAGCGGGCTGTGATGCAGGAATGTCGCCAATTATCCCAATGGAATATCCGGGCGACTATCTGCCGATCATCCGGCAGCAGTCCGATGCCGCCCACTTCGGGCTTTGCCCCCTATCGACCCTGAACGGCCTTATGACATCAACAAGTACTATGGCCGGTTTCTGATCCTCAAGCAGCCACTCGGGAATTTGGGTTGTCGGTCTCAACCTCGGACATTGCCGCCATTCGGATGCCTGACCACTTATCAGCTTGGGTTCGCCTTTTTCATCTCGAGCTCGTAGGTCGAAGGGGGCCGAGCAGGTGCTTGAGCAGAAAGCGCGTCTGATCCAACACCAGTTGTTCGAAGTCGCGGCCCACGTAGAAGTCGAAGTGGCCGGCGTCGTAGCGCTTGATCTCGCCCAGCGGCGCGCGGCGCGCGAGTGCAAGGGTCCTGTCCGGCGGTGTCACCGTGTCGGTATTGCTGACGCAGAACAGGATCGGCAACTTTACGCGGGCCGCGGAGCGTCCCGGCCGGTAGGTGACGATCTCGGGAAACACGCGCCGCGACGTGGTTGACGAACTCCATGCCCTTCGGCATCAAGGCCTGGTAGGCTGGCAACGCGTCATGCGCATTCATCAAAGCCGTCTGGCCTGGCGGCGCGGCGATAGGCACCATCACCGGCGGACGCCGCAAGAGCTTGGCCACGAAGTGGCGCAGGATCACGGGGGCGAGCTTCAGCGTGCCCTTCAGGCCCAGGGCCGCAGCAGAGGCCAGGCCGTCGGTGAATGGGCACTGGCTGATGGCGGCGAGCATCTCGGGATGCCGGCTGGCTACCGTGATCGCATGGCCACCGCCGAGCGAGTTGCCCCAGACGGCGAGGCGGCTGCCGTCGACATCGGCGCGGCGCTTGACGAAGGCCAGCGCCGCCTCCCAGTCCTCAAGCTGCCGTTTGACCGATATCAGCTGGCGGGGTTGGCCACCGCTGTCGTCGAAGTGGCGGTAGGTGAAGGCCAGGGTCGCGATGCCTGCGGCGGCGAAGTGCTCCGAGTAGACGTCGAGGCGCATCTCGCGGGTCGCACCCGGGCCGTGGCCGAGGACAACGACTGGCGGACGCTCCACGCCGACAGGTAGGTAGAGCCAGGCCGAACAATAGGTTTCGCCCGACTCGAAGCGGACGTCCTGCCGGGTGAAGGCGCCGGCTGCGCTGGGGGAATGGCTTACGGCGTTCATTTCCCGGGCTTCGCTGTCCTGCAGCGGGAAGCGGCCGCCAGCGAGCGCTTCCTCGTAGATCATAGGGTCGTAGAGCGGCAGGTCACCATCGCGTTCCGTGCGATCTAGGTAGCCGACCATCAATGACTGCGCCGTCTTGGAAGGGGCAATCGTGATGAACTCAGTGCGCTCCAAATGCAGACCTTCCTCGAGCGTCATCGACCCGCCGAGGTAGACCGCGCGTTTGATCGCACCAATGGAGTCGCGAGAGCGCGAACCCAAGTACTCGGCCAGCGCAAGGGCGCGGTCCAGCAATGCGTCCACAGGCACGACCTCGTCGATCAGGCCGATCTCGAGCGCCTTCGCGGGCGGCACCGGCCGACCCTCGAGCATCATCATGAGGGCGCGATGGGCGCCCACCAGACGCGTCAGGCGCTGCGTGCCGCCGCCGCCAGGAAGGATGCCGAGAAGCACCTCGGGCTGGCCGATGAAGAAGTCGCCGATGAAGCGCCCGGGATGCGTTCCGGTGAGGACAACCGACCTGACGGCCTCTTCGGACTCCACCTTGTCCATCAAGGCCGCGAGCTCATTGGCGATGTTCAGCTCCATCAGCCCGTGCGGCCCGCCCTCGAGGCGCGCGATCAGTACAGAGCCGCGGGCTTCGAGCTCAAGGCGCCCGGGTATGGCCGGTGTCTTCGTCATCTTCTGTATCCGTTTTTTTTCGATAGGCGCGAAGCGCATAGACCGGCACAGCGAACCTCGAGACAGGCAAGGAGCCGAGCGACGCCAACCCTGGCGCCGTTCGCCACCAGGCTCATTGTCAATGCCAAGCCATGCCGGCATTTCGCGACCACGGACAGGGCCTATCTCACGTTGACGACAACTTTGCCCTTGGCTCGTCCCATTTCTACATAGGCCATGGCTTCGTTGGTCGATTCGAACGCAAAGACCCGATCTACTACCGGACGTATGGCTCCGGCATCCACGAGCGAGGTGATCTCGCGCAACTGGCGTCCGCTGGCTCGCATGAAGAGAAAGGAATATCTCAGGTCACGAACGGCCGCCCTTCTCCTGACTCCAGAACTCAGCAGGCGAACGACGAGGTTCACGAACCACGGAGTTCCGATGCCTTTTGCGAAAGCGGGATCAGGCGGGCCGGAAATCGAGATGAGTATTCCGCCGGGCTTCAGCACGCGCAGGGATTTTTCCAGCGCCGCGGCATCCTGACTGTGCAGGACTACATCGTAATTCTGCAGCACCTTCTCGAAATCGTCCTTCTTGTAGTCGATGACGATGTCTGCTCCAAGGCTCGTCACCAGGTCGATATTGGCGCTGCTCGTGGTGGTGGCCACGGTGGCCCCCACATGCCTGGCCAACTGAATGGCGAATGTCCCGACGCCACCGGACCCCGCCTGGATGAAGACCTTCTGCCCCTTCGTCAGGTTCGCCTTCTCGATCAGCGCCTGCCAAGCCGTCAAACCGACCAGCGGGATGGAGGCGGCTTCTTCCATCGTTAGTGCCTTGGGCTTGATCGCCAGGGATTCTTCCTTGACCGCGATGTATTCGGCGAAAGTGCCGATGCGGAAGTCATCCGGCCGGGCATAGACCTCGTCACCCGGCTTGAATTGCCGCACGCGAGGTCCGACCTTGATCACGACGCCGGCCACGTCATGGCCCAGGATGAGCGGCAGGCGATAGGGCAGTATGAGCTTGAACTCGCCGTCCCTGATCTTGGAGTCCAGCTGGTTCACGCCTGCGGCGTGGACCTGGATCAAGACGTCGTCATCGCGCAATTCGGGACTCGGCATCTCTGCCGCCCGCAACGCACGCTTCTTTCCGTAGCGATCGAGAACAAATGCCTTCATCGTTCTTCCTTAGTCGTGACCAGCAGCAGACCGGGCGCACGCATCCCAGTGAGCGCGAAGGCGAAGTACGCGAGCGCGGTCAGGATAGTGAGATTTCGAAAGTCGAGTTTCATTAACCTAACCGGCGAGCGTCGGATAATCGGTATAGCCCTTCGCTCCGGGCGTATAGAACGTGCTTGGATCGGGGGCGTTTAAAGGCGCGATTTGGCGCATGCGGTCGACCAAATCCGGATTCGCGAGGAAAGCCCTGCCCATCGCGATCAGGTCCGCTTCGCGTTCTCTCAGCGCTCGCTCTGCACTTGCACCGTCGAATCCGCCAGCGAGTATGAAAGGCCCGCTGAACACGGCCCGCAGATCAGCCTTCAGCTTCGCCGGGACAGGCGGCGCGCCCAGGGCCGAGTGGTCCAGGACGTGAACGTACATGAGGCCGAGTGCGGAGAGTGCCTTCACGAGCGCCACGTACTGTTCGTCCACACCGGGGAACGCACCGGTACCGTTGAACACGCCGTGGGGCGACAAGCGGATGCCGACGCGTTCAGCACCGATCTCCCGCGTGGCAGCGCGAGCGACCTCCAGCACGAGTCGGTTGCGTCCTTCGCCTGTGCCGCCATACCCATCCGTTCGGCGGTTGACGTTGGCGTTCAGGAATTGTTCGAGCAAGTAACCGTTGGCGGCGTGCAACTCGATTCCGTCAAAGCCGGCTTCGTTGGCCCGGCCTGCGGCGGCAGCGTACTCGCGGATTGCCGCCTTGATGTCCGCTTCGGTCATGGCGCGTGGCGGCGTATGCGGCTGGCTACCCTGGGTATCCGTCCACATCTCGCCAGCGCATGTTTCGGAAGACGGTCCAAGCACTTCGGCGCCAGCCGGCAGGTTTGCCGCGTGGGCAACGCGCCCCGTATGCATCAGCTGCACGACGATCTTGCCGCCCTTGGCGTGGACCGCGTCCGTCACGAGTTTCCAGCCCTGCACATGGGCGTCATTGAAGAGGCCCGGGATCCGGGCGTAGCCCAAGCCGTTCGGCGATGGCGAGGTCCCTTCGGTAATAATGAGGCCGGCAGTGGCACGCTGAGCGTAGTAGGTGGCCATCAGGCGGTTGGGCGTGTTGTTGTTGACGGCCCGGCTGCGCGTGAGCGGCGACATCACGGCACGATTGTTGAGCGTGGTGGCACGCAGCGAGAAGGTATCAAATAGCATTTATGGCTTTCCTTGGATGGGTGTTCCTGTTTGCGAAACCATGCTGACAGATGGCGCAGTGCCACCTTGCCGGTTGCTCCTGAATCAACTACTTCTTAAAGGCTGTGCTGCGTGGCCATGCCGTTAGCGCGTCCAGGCGCATGTCCTTCCGAATCCCGGCATCCAGCACGGCCGCCGGCGCAAATCTGCGCAGCAGTCGTAGGCGGCCCGCGAGCCGGCCTGCGGTGTAGCGGAGTTTCGGGTGGGCCGCGCGGGCCGCTTTCAGCACGACATCGGCCACCACCTCCGGCTTGTCTCCAGACTCGACAACCTCTTTCATCATCCTGGCCAAGCTCACCCGGGCCTCGCGATACTCATCAAGCTTGGCGTCGGCTTCCAGCGCGTTGGCGTCGAACTGCGTGTTCGTGTAGGCGGGCTCGATGACCGAGACCCGGATACCTCTCGTACGCAACTCATGGTCAAGCGATTCCGAATAGCCTTCGACCGCGTGCTTGGTTGCCGCATAGAGCGCCATGTACGGTGCGGGCAGGAAGCCCAGCACGGAGCCGATATTGACGATGCGACCGCCACCTTGGCGTCGCATGTGGGGTACGACGGCACGCGTCATTCGTACGAGCCCGAAGAAATTGGTCTCGAAAATCGCGCGGGCCTGCTCGATCGAGCTTTCTTCCGCGCCGGCAGGGGCGACACTGAAGCCGGCGTTGTTCACCAGCAGGTCGATGCGGCCATGCGACCGCAGCACTTCCTTGACAGCGGCTTCGACGGACTCGTCGCGGGTCACGTCAAGGGGCAGCATCTCGAAGGATCGTTGGCCGGCCTGGTTTCCCCGCCTGCTGGTGCCGTAAACCGTGTAACCGGCCTTCGCGAGCCGCTCCGCCGTGGCTTCGCCGATGCCTGACGAGGCGCCTGTAACGAGTGCGATCTTATTCTTCATGATGCAGTCCTCCCGTAACGCGCGGCAGCGTGTTGCAGGGAGAGCCGGGGTGCGAGGGCGAGGCGCATCGCATTGAAGGCCTCCCAGTCCCCCGCCTCGGGCAAAGATGGGATCGTGACGGTCTCGCCGAGATCCAGGCCGGCCAGCGCCGCATCGACCATCTCGTCGACGTTCATCAGCATTTCGGGCGGCAGGCTGGTAACGTCAATGCCAGCCCGCGCCCACAATTCGGTGCGGGTTGCCCCCGGCAGCACCGCCTGCACCCGTACACCTTGGGGACTCAGTTCCTGCTGCAGAGCCTGGGTGAGGTTGAGCACGTAGGCCTTGGTGCCGCTGTAGGCGCCGTTAAGGAGCTCCGGCGCCAGCGCCAGGACCGAGGCGATGTTGATCAGGGTGCCCTGCCCGCGCGCAGCGAAAGCGGTCGCCGCGGCCACGGCAAGCCGCGTCACCGCCACCACGTTCAGGCTGATCATGTTTTCCAGAGTCTCGGGGTCGGCCCCGAGCAGCGCACCGCTCGCCCCAACGCCCGCATTGTTCACCAGCATGCGGATCGCCGGATCGCCGCTCAGGCGCTGCGCGACCCGGGCGAGGTCGGCCGCGACTGTCAGATCAACCGGCCAGGTTTCGACGTTGACGCCGGTCTCGGCGCGCAGCTTGGCTGCCAGATCGTCCAGGCGTGGCTGATTCCGCGCCACCAGCAACAGGTCGAACCCGCGCCGCGCCAGACGGTCGGCATAGGTCGCGCCGATGCCGGCGGAGGCCCCGGTAATCAACGCCAAGCCATGCTCATTGTGCTTGTTCATGCTCAATCTCCAAAAAGTCGGGTCGGTGTCGGACGGTCGGCTAACCATCCGATATAGATTATGATCGTCATCATTGTATATATATTACGTTCATAATCTATAATGTCAACCTAGCATCGATTGAGCGAGGTAGAAGAAATGAGGGTCAGTCGAATTGAGGCTGCACAGAACCGCGAGCGGATCATCGAGGTTGCGGCGCGACTGTTTCGCGAGCGCGGCTTTGACGGCATCGGGGTGGCGGATCTGATGAAATCCGCCGGGCTGACCCACGGCGGCTTCTATGGTCACTTCGCGTCGAAGGAGGATCTGATGGCGCAGGCCTGCGCGCGCGCGCTGGAAGGCTCGCTGGAGGTCTTGCATCAGGTGGCCGAGCATGGCGGCAGGAACGCCTTGTCTGCCATCGCGTCCGCCTATCTGTCGCCCGCGCACCGTGATCGGCCAGGCGAGGGATGCGCGCTGGCCGCGCTCGGTGCTGAAGCCGCGCGCCATGGCTCGCCGATTCGCAGCGCCTTCACCCGAGGCGTGCGTGCCGCACTCGACATGCTGACGCGGCTGGTGCCGGGCAAATCCGAGCGCGCCAAGCGCGAGCGGGCGCTGGCAACCTACGCGAGCATGATCGGCGCGATCGTGCTGGCGCGCGCCGTTGATGATCCCGAACTTTCCGAGCAGGTGCTGCAGTCGGTATTGGCCTCGATCGCTCATACCGATTCCCCTGCATGAGAACAGACAGCAAGCGGCCGCTCAGATTCACCGATCCAGACTTTTCCGCCGGCCCTGCTCGAATGGCGGGAATGGAAATGTGAAGTTGCCGCTCGAGCGACTTTCGGTCAATGACCTATGATGCCGAACTGCTGGCCGAAGGACTCTGCGTTCGACAGTCAGCAATGTGATGAGTTACCGGTCGCTCGTAATCAGCGATCTTCAGCTACATCTATGCCCGCTTGTGGCCGGACGGCGACATCCGGGATTGCGCCCGCAAGCCGACGGTTGCAAAATCCGCTCGACGGCTCAACGACTGCATTATGGCAGCCAAGCCCAGAGGCCGCCCCGGCCAACAGCGACCTGATGACGTTTCCATCGATGATGGCTGCATTCCGATCCTTAACCCGCCGCTTACAGGAATCAGCCATCCGGCGACTGCAAGGCCAAAGCGGCCGATCGACTTCAGCTGCAAACAGCCCATACCTGCTGGCACACCGGCCATCGGTGGCATGCAACGGCCATGCCGTAGACGGCGCAATCTTCGACGCTACACGCCGGAGGTTTCCCTTGGCAACTTTGGGGCCGTCTGCACCCAAGCCTGTCCGGCTCTTGGCTCAAGAGCGCCAACAAGGCTGCGATCGCGGGTCTGCGAAGACTGCATTTTTGCTATGCTTACGTCTTTCCGCTGGCCGGCGCCGCTGCTTGGGCCTGCTGACTCAATTCACGGAGTGGCACATATGGCCTCTTTGCAGGAGCAGTTTTTGAAAGCCGGCCTAGTCGACAATAAGAAAGTCAAACAGGCCAACCAGGAGAAGAGCAAACAGAAGAAGATTGAGCGCCGGACCGGTACTTCCAGTGTCGATGAAGTGGGCCTGGCGGCACTCGAAACGCAACGCAAGAATGCCGAGCGGGCCCGCGAACTCAATGCCCAGCGCGATGCGGCCGCCACCCAAAAGGCCATCGTGGCGCAAATTGCACAAATGGTGAAGCAGAACCGCCAGAGCAAGGGCGCTGGCGACATCGCCTACAATTTCACCCACGACAATAAGATCAAGCGGCTGTATGTGTCGGCCGCGGTCCAGGCGCATTTAGTGGCCGGGCGCCTCGTAATCGTCTGCCAGGGCGGCGCGATCGAATTGGTACCCAAGATTATCGCCAATAAGATCGCCGAGCGCGATGCCTCGCTCGTCGTGCGGGTGAACAAGGCCAGTGCCGAGATCGATGCGGACGATCCTTATGCCAACTTCCAGATCCCGGACGACTTGATGTGGTAGCCCGGGGGCCTCCTGGCGGTAAGGAAATTCAGCGTATCTCCTCCGAGGGTAGCCCTGCCGACCTTACAAGTTGAGCAGCCGGTTCCAGATCAGTTACCAGCCATTAAGCAGCCATCGCGTTTTCGGTGGTGACTCTCTCTTCATGGCCGGTTTCGGCCGTTCTTCACTGTGACGATTCCTAAGTCCGATCCGGCTTTCGGAACGAGAACGATGATAGCCGCGAGCCGGAACTCGACAGCCACCCGAACAAAAAAAGCCGCCCGTGGGCGGCTTTTTCCGTAGCTCGAAACCGCTCAGACGATGACGTCCGGCTTCTCGACCTTGGGCGGCTTGATGATGAACTGCTCGCGGGAGACGCCGAGCCACATCACCAGCGGGCTGGCCACCAGCACCGAGGAGTAGATGCCGAAGAGGATGCCGATAGTCAGCGCCAGGGCGAAGTAGTGCAGGGCCGGGCCGCCGAAGATCAGCATCGAGGTGACCATCATCTGCGTGCAGCCGTGGGTGATGATGGTCCGCGAGATGGTGCTGGTGATGGCGTGGTTGAGCACCTCGGGCGTCGACAGGCCGCGCACCTTGCGGAAGGTTTCGCGGACCCGGTCGAAGACCACCACCGACTCGTTGACCGAGTAGCCGAGCACGGCCAGCACGGCGGCCAGCACCGGCAGCGAGAATTCCCACTGGAAGAAGGCGAAGAAGCCCAGGATGATGACGACGTCGTGAAGGTTGGCGATGATCGCCGAGATGGCGAAGCGCCACTCGAAGCGCGCCGCCAGGTAGAGGACGATGCCGATGACGACCAGCAGCAGGGCCAGCGCGCCGTCCGAGGCGAGCTCCTTGCCGACCTGCGGCCCGACGAACTCGACGCGGCGCAACTGCAGCGGCTCGACGCCCTGGGCGTCGCGGCAGACGCTCTTGTGGATCTGCTCGCCCTTCTCGGTGGTGAATTCGGTCTCGGTGACGGCGCCGCCCTCCTGGGCGCACAGCGAGGCGAAGACCTTGTCCGAGGCCTGCTGGCCGGCATTGGACTCGCCCCGCAGCGGCACGCGGATCAGTATGTCGCGCGAGGTGCCGAAATTCTGCACCTGGGGATCGGGCAGTCCTTCGGCTTCGATGCTCTTGCGGATCTTGTCGAGATCGGGGGCCACGGCGTAGCTCGTCTCGAGCAGCGTGCCGCCGGTGAACTCGATCGACAGGTGCAGTCCTTTGAAGAACAGGAACACCACCGCCAGGATGAAGGTGATCAACGAGATGATGTTGAACACCAGCGCGTGGCGCATGAAGGGGATGTCCTTCTTGATGCGGAAAAACTCCATGTCGGTTCCCCTTACTTGCGGGCGATGCCCGGTTTCCACACCTGGCCGATCGACAGCGATTCGAGCCGGCGACGGGTGCCGTAGATGAAGTTGATGGCCGCCCGCGACATCACCACCGAGCTGAAGATCGAGGTCAGGATGCCCAGGCAATGCACCACGGCGAAGCCGCGCACCGGCCCCGAGCCGAAGATCAAGAGGGCGATGCCGGCGATCAGGGTGGTGATGTTGGAGTCGAGGATGGTGCCGAAGGCGCGCTCGTAGCCGGCCTTGATGGCCGCCTGCGGCGTCTCGCCGTTCCTAAGCTCCTCGCGGATGCGCTCGTTGATCAGCACGTTGGAGTCGATGGCCATGCCCAGGGTCAGGGCCACGGCGGCGATGCCCGGCAGGGTCAGCGTCGCCTGCAGCAGCGACAGCAGGGCCACCAGCAGCACCAGGTTGGAGGCCAGGGCCAGCACCGAGACGAGACCGAACAGCAGGTAGTACAACGACATAAAGACGGCGATGGCGCTGAAGCCGCCGATGGTCGAGTCGAAGCCCTTTTTGATGTTGTCGGCGCCGAGGCTCGGGCCGATGGTCCGTTCCTCGATGAAGTCCATCGGCGCCGCCAGCGAGCCCGAGCGCAGCAGCAGGGCGACGTCGTTGGCCTCCTGGGTGCTCATGCGGCCGGAGATCTGCACCCGGCCGCCGCCGATCTCGGTGCGGATCACCGGTGCCGTGACGACCTCGCCGCGGCCCTTCTCGATCAGCAGGATGGCCATCCGCTTACCGACGTTGTCGCGCGTCAGGTCCTTGAAGATCCGCGCCCCGGCCGAATCGAGGGTCAGGTGCACGGCCGCTTCGTGGGTCTGGCTGTCGAAGCCGGGCTGGGCGTCGGTGAGGCGGTCGCCGGTCAGCACCACCGTCTTCTTGACCAGCAGCGGGCGGCCGCCGCGCTCGACGTAATACTCGTCGCCGAGCGGCGGCTGGCCGTGGCTGGCCTGCTCGAGCAGCGTCGGGTTGCCGCTGTTCTCGTCGTCGACCATGCGCACTTCGAGGCTCGCCGTGCGCCCGATCAGTTGCTTGGCGCGGGCCGTGTCCTGCACGCCGGGCAGCTCGACGACGATGCGGTCGGCGCCCTGCTGCTGGATCACCGGCTCGGCGACGCCGAGTTCGTTGATCCGGTTGTGCAGGGTGGTGATGTTCTGCTTGATCGCGTATTCCTGGATCTTCTTCTGCGCTTCGGGCTTGAGGGTGGCCACCAGCTTCAGATCGGCGCCGTCCTGGGCCTCGGCGAGCAACAGCTCGGGCTGGGCGTCGGCGATCGGGGCGCGGGCCTGGTCGCGGGTCTCGGTGTCGCGGAACTTGACGACGATGCCCATGCCCTCGCGGTTGATGCCGCCGTGGCGGACGTTCTTGTCGCGCAGCAGGGTGCGCAGGTCGGTGGCGGTGGAATCGAGGCGCTTGGTGAGCGCCCCCTGCATGTCCACCTGCAAGAGGAAGTGCACGCCGCCGCGCAGGTCGAGGCCCAGGTACATCGGCAGGGCGTGCAGGTTGGTCAGCCATTGCGGCGAATTGGCCACCAGGTTCAGGGCGACGCTGTAGGAGGCATCGGCGGGATCGGGGTTGAGGGCTTTCTCGATCGCGTCCTTGGCCTTCAGCTGGATGTCGGTGTCATGGAAGCGGACGCGGATGCTGTTCAGATCGGCGAACAGCCCGTCGTTGGCGATGCCGGCCGCCTTGAGCGTTTCCTCGACAAGGCCGGACAGCCGGCTGTCGACCTTGACGGTGGCCTTGACGCTGGTGACCTGCACCGCCGGGGCCTCGCCGAAGAAATTCGGCAGCGTGTAGAGCATGCCCAGCAATAGCGCGACGACGACCAGCGCGTTCTTCCAGATGGGATAGCGGTTCATGGAGCGGGGTCCGGGATCAGGTGTGCGGGATCGGGCGCTGCGGGGCCGCGGCCGGGTGCTGACCCGCGCCGCGCCGGCCGGCGCCTCACAGGGTCTTCAGCGTGCCCTTGGGCAGGATGGCGCCGACCGCCGACTTCTGCACCAGGACTTCGATGCCGATGTCCTTGGCCGTGGCGACTTCGACGGTGACGTAGTTCTCGCCGACCTTGGTGACGCGGCCGGCGATGCCGCCCTGGGTGACGATCTCGTCGCCCTTCTGCAGTTCGCCGACCATCTTCTGGTGTTCCTTGGCCTTCTTCATCTGCGGCCGGATCATCAGGAACCAGACCACGACGAACATCAGGATCAGCGGCAGGATGCCGGTCAGGGTCGACAGCGGATCCGAAGCCGCCCCGGCGGCCTGGGCATAGGCGTTGGAAATCAGCACGATAAGGCTCCCGGTGAGCGGTCAAAACGGCGCATTATATCAGCCGGATGGCGTAATCCCCGCGCGGTCGCGGCGGAATTCCGCGACGTAGTCGGCGAAGCGCCCGGCGGCGATGGCCTCGCGCAGCTCGCGCATCAGGGTCTGGTAGTAGAACAGGTTGTGGATCGTGTTCAACTGGGCGCCGAGGATTTCGCCGACCCGGTGCAGGTGGTGCAGGTAGGCCCGGGTGAAGTGGCGGCAGGCATAGCAGGCGCAGCTGTCGTCGAGCGGGCGGAGATCGTCCTTGTGCGCCGCGTTCTTGATCTTGACGTCGCCGTGGCGGGTGAACAGCCAGCCATTGCGGGCGTTGCGCGTCGGCAGCACGCAGTCGAACATGTCGATGCCCTGGCCGACGGCGAAGACGATGTCCTCGGGCGTACCCACGCCCATCAGGTAGCGCGGCCGCTCTGCCGGCAGGCGCGGCGCGGTGTGGGCGAGGATGCGCGCCATCTCCGCCTTCGGTTCGCCGACCGACAGCCCGCCGATGGCATAGCCGTCGAAGCCGATCGCCGTCAGGCCGGCCAGCGACTCGTCGCGCAAGGCCTCGTGCATGCCGCCCTGGACGATGCCGAACAGCGCGTTGGCGTTGCCGAGGCGGTCGTGCTCGTCGCGCGAGCGGCGCGCCCAACGCAGGCTCAAGCGCATCGACTCGCCGGCCTCGGGCTCGTTCGCCGGGTAGGGCGTGCATTCGTCGAAGACCATGACCACGTCGGCGTCGAGCACCCGCTGGATGCGCATCGATTCCTCGGGCGTCAGGAACAGCCGGTCGCCGTTGACCGGCGAGGCGAACTTGACGCCCTCCTCGGAAATCTTGCGCAGCTCGCCCAGCGAAAACACCTGGAAACCGCCGGAATCGGTGAGGATCGGCCCGTCCCAGCCCATGAAGCGGTGCAGGCCGCCGTGAGCGCCGATGATGTCGGGGCCGGGGCGCAGCCAGAGATGGAAGGTGTTGCCGAGCACGACCTGGGCGCCGCTCCCGACCAGCCATTCCGGCGTCATGGCCTTGACCGAGCCGTAGGTGCCGACCGGCATGAAGGCCGGGGTGTCGACGGTGCCGTGGGCCAGCGTCAGGCGGCCGCGGCGGGCGCCGCCGTCGCTGCCGAGCAGCTCAAACTTCATCGTGGCGGGTCAGCAGCATGGCGTCGCCGTAGCTGAAGAAGCGGTAGCCTTCGCTTATGGCATGGGCATAGGCGGTGCGTATCGCCGCCATCCCGGCGAAGGCCGAGACGAGCATCAGCAGCGTCGACCTGGGCAGGTGGAAATTGGTCAGCAGCGCGTCGACGACGCGGAACTCGAAGCCCGGCGTGACGAACAGCTCGGTCTCGCCGCCGCCGGCGGCCAGCGGCCCGTGCCGCGCGGCGCTTTCGAGGCTGCGCAGCGAGGTGGTGCCGACGGCGACGACGCGGCCGCCGCGGGCCCGCGCCGCGGCCACCGCGGCGACCGTTTCCGGCGGCACGCTGTAGCGCTCGCTGTGCATGCGGTGCGCGGACAGCTCGCGCACCCGCAGCGGCTGGAAGGTGCCGGCGCCGACGTGCAGCGTCACGCCGGCGATGTCGATGCCGCCGGCGCGCAGCGCCGCCAGCAGCGCCTCGTCGAAGTGCAGCCCGGCCGTCGGCGCCGCCACCGAGCCCCTGGCGCGGGCGTAGACGGTCTGGTAACGCTCTTCGTCGGCACCCTGCGCCGGCCGGCCGATGTAGGGCGGCAGGGGCAGGGCGCCGTGGCGCTCCAGCAGCGTTACGACATCGTCATCGCCGGAAAAGCGCAGCCGGTAGAACTCGCCCTCGCGGCAGACCACCGTGGCCGCGATGCCGCCGTCGAGATGCAGCGCCGAGCCCGGCCGCGGCGGTTTGCTGGCGCGCACCTGGACCAGCGCCTCGTGGGCGGAGAGCGGCCGTTCGACGAGCACCTCGACACGGCCCCCGGAGTCCTTGGCGCCTAAAAGCCGCGCGTGCAGCACGCGCGTATCGTTGATCACCAGCAGGTCGCCGCGGCGCAGCAGCGTCGGCAGTTCGGCGAAGCGCCGGTCCTCGCGCCGCTCGCCGGCGACCACCAGCAGGCGGCTGGCGGTCCGCTCGGCCAGCGGAAACTGGGCAATCAGCTCGGCGGGCAGCGCGTAATCGAAGTCGTCGACGGTCAGGTCCATGGCAGGCGAGTGTTGAAGCCCTGCGCCGATTCGCGGATAATGCGCGCTCCATTCGCCGGGCGCGCCATTGTACGCGACGCAACCAGCAGCCGGGATGGCGGAATCGGTAGACGCAGCGGACTCAAAATCCGCCGCCAGTAATGGTGTGGGGGTTCGACTCCCCCTCCCGGCACCAGCAAGATTGAGGGTTTCCGACCGATGGGCCGGCCTTACCCGGCTTTGCGCCCATCCCTCTGCGACGAATTTTCGCCAATCGCCTACGGCCGGCTCGAGGGCTGGATGCGCCGCTTCGAGGGCGTCGCATCCCCGAGGGCGTCGCATCCCGTTACCTCGATAGTTATCTGGGCTGGTACCGCGCCCTTGATCGCGCGCGGCGAGCCCCTCAAACCCACAACACTACATGAGCGAGGCCGGGGGGGTCACGCGCCGCCAGTGGCTCGGTTCAGCTGCGGCAGCACGCGGTAGCGGCAGCAAGCGCTGAAACCGCGTCATGTTGTAGCGGTTCGAGGCATCGAAGCGCTTGTCCCGCAAGCACCTGCCGATCATTCGTCGCCGACAAGCGGTGTGCGATCGGGCACCTTATCCAGAATCGCCCGCAACGCTGCGGGGTCGGCGCGTTCAGCGCGTGTGCGAAGATAAGTCTCGGCAGTCAGCGCGGAAATTTTTTCGGCCACCGCGCTCATGACGAATTGATCGATCGGTACGCCGTCCATGTCGGCCATCTCCTGGAGGTGGCGTTCAATGGAATTGGGCAGGGTCAGATTCAAGGTAGTCATTACAGATCCTCCAGCATGATTTTCGGGCTAACAACTTCAATACCAAATCGGGACGCCGGACGAAAATCCTTGGCATTGAAGCTCACGATCCGCGGCACTTGTGCGGCGACCGCCAGCTCCAGAACCATATCGTCACTGGCATCCCGCAGACAGGGCCGCCACAGGAAATAGACTGCCTGAAAATCAGCCAGTGCGCACAGATTATCGAGCACAGCTTCCACCTCCGCATCGCTCAGATTCAGCACCGCCTGGTTCCGCTTGAGCACGTCTTCGTATTCGAACAGCAAGGGCGTCGACAGCGCGATACGCACCCTGCCGTCGCTAATAGCCTTGAGCAGTTGGTACGACTTCCCGCTGGCCGAATACAGGCCGGCGTAAAGCACATTGGTATCGAGGACAATGCGTGGCGGTGTTTCAATCATGGTGGCAACCGAGGATAAGGTGATCAGGCGTGGTCGTTACGCAGGCGCTCGGCAAGGATGCGGGCGGCTTCGGAATCGGTGATCCATTTGTTCATGCCTTCGGCGTTGCCTAGCGTCGGCAGCTCGGCGAAGCGCCGGTCCTCGCGCCGCTCGCCGGCGACCACCAGCAGGTGGCTGGCGGTCCGCTCGGCCAGCGGAAACTGGGCGATCAGCTCGGCGGGCAGCGCGTAATCGAAATCGTCGACGGTCAGGTCCATGGCGGGCGCGTGTTGAAAGCCTGCGCCGATTCGCGGATTATGCACGCTCCTTTCGCCGGGCAGACCATTGTACGCGACGCCGCCAGCAGCCGGGATGGCGGAATCGGTAGACGCAGCGGACTCAAAATCCGCCGGTGGTAACACTGTGGGGGTTCGACTCCCCCTCCCGGCACCAGTATTCAAGCGGGCTTGCACATTTCAACCGGAACCTGCGCTGCCACGATTCCGGCCCCGCCTTCAACGAATTCCGGGTGTGCCTATTTCGTTATCGCCATTGAATGGTGCGATGCCAAGCGGGCGACAGCGCCTCCGTCCCGGTGAGCCGAGTGTCTTAGTCCGGCCAACAAGAGACGTTGCCGCGTCAAAGAAGCACATGACGCGAATGCCGTCTAAATGATGCGAAAGAAGACCGTCGAAGTTGCGGTCATCTAGGGCGATAGATTGGTCCGACAAGGTGGGTGGTCATCATCGGGACCAGCGCATCGGTTGATGCCGCCCTGCGCCTGAGCGTAACTGGGACAGAACCTGGGCGTGTCGCCACCTAAGCGTTGGAACATCGGCGGTCCTGACATTGCGGCGGTTACCAAAGTTGCGGAGTTACTGACGCTGCACGGCTTCGTCACGCAGCGTCAGCCGCAATAGTCCGTTAAGCGGTCATTGCCTCCACGACGTTGCCACGGTGAATTATGACAGCGGAACTATTTCCTCTCGACAATCAAGACCTGGCAATCGGACGTCCCGATATTTTCAAGCGAATGCGAGGCAATGGCCGGGTTGTAGGCAACCGACCCGCGCTTCCCCTCTCGTTCCTGAGTCTTGCCGTCCGGCGTATGAGCCCGGTTCTTGCAATCGGTCAGTCGGTAGCTTGCCGCTGGACCGGCGTGGGAATGCCAGACGTCTCGCTGGCCCGGCTTCCATGTCGCCAAGATGACGCGGAAATTCTCGTTTTCTGAAATCAGTTGATAAATGTCCGGCGCTGCCTTGTACGAAGGGGCCACGTCCTCCGCGAGCCCCGGCAGTGGTGCCGCGAGTCCTCCGGTAACAATGAGAAACATGCCCAAACGCGTGAAGCTCTTCGACACCATCTTCATGACATTCCCCCTTAACGCAATGCGGCAATCATTGGCGATACCGCGACGCCCTGCATTGCAGGACTACCCTGCAAGAAGACCCTGTTCGCTGGCAAGCCGAAGCCTATCGGCCAGAACCCGGATATTGAGTCGGTCGAGCTCCGTGACCTTCATCCGCTCATCGGCCAAGGCGCTGCCCAGCACCTTGTCTCCAACGGCAATCAATAGCCCTGTCGCTACGGAATACTTTAGTAGTCCGCCCGACGCGTTCCATCCAATCGAATCACCTAGCCTGCGCCTAGGCAAGGCACAAGTCAATGCCGTTATGACGCATGCCAGTGAGTGGCGAAGATAATGGCGGCGATGTGATCACTAAGCGGCCAAAGGGATCGCGCACGTCATGCGGCAGGAATGGGGCGAAGCGAGACTAATCAATCGCCATTCCGTTGGCATTGTCTTACTGCCGCCACCTTGCGCGCCAATAGTCCGGGCCGCGATCAATCACGAGATCCGGATAGGCGGAACAGGGCGGCGCCGGGCGGACGCAATTCTTCCGCCGCCCGAGAAGAGGTGCACAATCCCGCCCGAATCGACTGGCATGTCGCCGATTTTCTCCGACATAATGGGTTCGCTTGCCGGCGCGGAACGGGGCGGTTACGCCGGCGGCGGTTCCCGGTGCAGTGGCACGCGGTAGCCATGGCCGACATGTCGGCGACATTCTCGTGGAGGGCGATTGGTGAGGCAGCGGCTCAGCGGCCGTAAGCACGGCGGCGCATCCGCCGAGGATCGCGCCGGGCATGCCGGTTGCGGCTGCGGCGACGGCTTCGTCGGCACGGTGGTGGGTGCCCAACTGCGCGAACGCGAGCGGTTGGTCGCCGAAGTCGTCCGGTTCAGGACGCTGGTGCCGCTGCTGATGAAGCGGCGCGATGGCGGGTCCTGGACGCGCCAAGACCGCGTCGCCCTGCGCGGGCAGCTGCGGGCCATGGCCCATCTGTCGCCCTACCTCCTGCTCCTGATCCTGCCCGGATCCTTCGCCCTGCTGCCGATCCTGGCCTGGTGGCTGGACCGGCGCCACGGCCGGTGCGAAGCCGACCGGCGGGCCGTCTCCGGTCTTACCTGAAGCGCTCCGTCTTGCCGGAGCGGCGCATTCCTAAGTCCCGGCGCCGACCAGCGGAATATCTGCCTGGATGTCGAATTCGAGGCACTGGTGCGCGCGGCGCAGGCTGGCTTCGACCGCGTCCGGCGAATCGCCCCGCGCGAATATGAAACCCAGGTAGCTCGCGCCGTCCGGCGGCGGCGCCAGGACTTGCCCCGGGCTGGCGGTGATCTGGATGTCGCCGATACCGGCGACCCGCCGCGCCGCGTCGAGCTTGCACACGCCGTGCCAGATGCCGCGATGGGGAATCGGGATCATCATTACCCCGCTCGCCGCATCCGGGCGCGGCTGCGGTATTGGCCGGCCGAGGGCGTCGCGCAGGATCAGCTCTTCCAGGCTCATGCCCAGCGCCTGGCGCAGCATCCGGCCGCACAGGCCGCCGATGGAACGGGTGGCGATTTCGAGCAGCCAGACGCCCCGCTCGTTGAGGCGCATCTCGGCATGCACGGGTCCGCCGGTGAGGCCGGCCAGGGCGCAGGCGCGCCGGGTCGCCCGGGCGATCTCCTCCTGCCGGGCGGCCGGCAGGCGCGACGGGGTAAGGTAGAGCGTCTCCTCGAAATAAGGGCCGTCGAGCGGATCGGGTTTGTCGAACAGCGCCAGCACCTCCAGGCGCCCGTCGCGCAGCAGGCCCTCCAGCGCATATTCGCGGCCGGGGATGAAGCCTTCCACGATCAGGCCCAGCTCGGCGGCGTCACGATCGGCCTTGGCCTGGATGCGGCGGACCCAACGGACCGCTTGCGCGTATTGCTCGGCCGTGTCGGCGCGAACCACGCCGCGGCTACCGGATAGCCGGCGCGCCTTGACCACCACGGGAAAATCGAGCGGCGATGCCAACGTCTTAACATCGGCGTCGCTGCCGAGGTGGCGAAATTCCGGACAGTTCAGGCCGCCCTCCCGCAGCAGGCGCCGAAAGGCCAGCTTGTCGCGGGTCAGGCGCACCGCCGCGGGCGGATTGCCCGCCAGTCCCAGGCGTTCGCGCAGCAGGGCGGCCACTTCGAGGCCGGCATCGTCCACCGCCAGGACCGCGTCGGGCTTGCGCCCCAGCGCCGCCAGGACCTGTTCCACGGCCGATTCGGGCTGGTCGAAGGGCACCGATTGTATCGGCCCCATGCCCCACAAGGGCGCCAGCTTATGACAGTAATCGGCGGCGCCGATCACCTCCACGTCCAGATTCGCCGCCGCGGCGAGGAAGTCGGCGTTGCGGTAGCCGGCGGCGGGCAGCAGCAGCAGTACGCGTGCCATGATCGCCCGTTCAAAAGCTCTGCAGTTGCTGATCGGTAGGCTCCGCGCAGCAGTACCAGGGCTCGGACAGGCGGGCGATCGGCGCGCCGAAGTCGCCCCACGCGATTTTCGGCGGCCTAAGGTCGAGCGCCTGGTGGGCGAGCCGCCAGATCTGTTCGAAGATCACGCCGCGCGCCAGGCCTTGCTGATCGCCGCGCGCCGCGCAGGACTGCACGGCGCGCTGCAGGGCATCGACGCGGGGATCGGCATGGCGCCACGGATAGCCGAGCAGGGCCGCGTCGAAGGGCTCGATCAGGTCGCGAAAGCCGGGCAGGTCGAGCAGCCAGGAGCCTTGCGGGACGAGCAGGCGGATGCACAGTTGGATCGGCGGCACGGCCTCCACCAGGCGCAGTCGCAGCAGCGCGCGCATTAGATCGAGGTAGCCGGCCAGGGTCGTCCACGGCGTGAACGGCACGAAGGTCGGCGCCAGGTAAATGTCCGCCGCGCGGCATAGATTCAATGCCCGCTCGAAGTCGGCACGGCAGTGGTTCTTGGCCAGATGCGCCAGCACCTTATCGTCCACCGATTCGGCGGCGGTGGTGATGAACAGGCAGCCCGCCGCCCGCAGTCGCGGCAGCAGAGCGGCGTGGTCGACCAAGTGCTGGATCTTGATGGTGGCATCGAAGCTGAGCCGCGGAAATTCGCCGTGCATCGCCGCCACCACTTTCATGGCATGGCCCGGGCCGTTGAAGAAGTCCGGGTCGCCGAAGGAAATATGGCCCGCGCCGTCGTGCACCTGCTGGGCGACATCGGCCATGACCACGTCGACCGGCACGGCGCGGAAGCGGCCCTGATAGACCGGCACCACCGGGCAGTGCCGGCAGAGGTGCTTGCAGCCCCGGCTGGACTCGACGAAGCCGACCACCGTCGTGCCGCCGTCGGGCAGGATCAGGTGGGCGTAGCGCTGCAGGCCGGGCAAGCCGGAACGGTCGGGGGTAAGGAAGCCGATTTTCGCCAGGCTTACCGCCGCCCCGTGCTGCTCTGCGCAGGCGTCGCCGGCGCGCAGGCGCTGCGCCAGGCTAAGCAGTTCCGGCTCGCACTCGCCGCCGAGGATGGTCTTCACGCCGAGCTCGCGCAGCAGGGCCTGATTCATCGGCGCATAGAGGCCGTACACGCACAGATGCGCGGCCGGCGCGATGCGGCGGATGCGCGGCAGGGCTGCGACCGCGATGCGCGTCGCGGTGTGCATGCCGACATACAGCGCCACCAGGTCGGCTCCGGCCAGCAGCGCCGCGTCGAGCTTCTGCAGCGAGAGGTCGAGGCAGTGCACCTCGAATCCCGCCTGTTTCAACCAGGCCGACGCTTCGGCCAGGGCGAACGGCTGCCGTCCCAGTTCATAAGGATTGATCAGGACGATCTTGAACAGCGCCGCGCTGGCCGCATGCCAGTCAGCGTCGGCGCAGCCGGACGACCCGCCATCGGTGCGGCTGTCCATGCCCGGCTATTTCGCCTTGGGGCGTTGCTGTAAAGCGCCGGGCAGGGGCTCCCTGCTTGCGCCGGCGGCCGCCATGCGCTGCAGATACTCCTGCCACAGTTCGTCCTGGTTCATGCCGAGCGAGTAGAGCAAGTCCCAGGAATAGATGCCGGTATCGTGGCCGTCGGAAAACACCGGCTGCACCGCGTAGGAACCGACCGGTTCGAGGCTGGTAATCGCCACATCCTTCTTGCCGACCTGCAGCACCTCCTGTCCCGCCGAATGGCCGCGAACCTCGGCCGAAGGCGAGTAAACGCGGAGGAACTCGTAGGGAAAAGTGAAACATTTGCCGTCGGCAAAGGAAATTTCCAGCAGCCGCGACTTCTGATGCAGCTTGATCTCAGTCGGCGACGGAGTGTTCTTGTCCAGTCCTGCCACGGGAGTGCCCTTTCATCGTATTGAGCTTAGTCTGAAATGCCGCCGCGCGCCGGTCCGAAATCCGCGCCGGGGGCGATCCCTGGGCCGATGCGCGGCGGTGCCAGTCGAACATGCCCCGCTCGGCGATCCGGCCAGCGTACCATCATAGGACCACCCGCACCTCAAGGAAATCCCTCGCGCGCCGAGCAGGCGCCGCGGCATCCGCTTGGATACGCCGCTTGCCACAACCCTTGATGCTATCGGACACTGGGGCCAACACGCGTTACAGGAATACCCCTAATGAAGGCCCCGGAATTCGCCGGCGTTGTCCCGCCGTGCTTCGATCTCGAGACCCTGCCTTTCGACAACTCCTTCGCCCGCCTGCCGGACAGCTTCTATACGCGGCTCTCGCCCTGGACCTTACCCGATCCCTATCTGGTCGCGGCGAGTGCCGACACGGCCGAGCTGATCGGCCTCCACCCGGATGAATTGGCGCGTCCCGAATTCGTCGAGATATTTGCCGGCAACCGTCCGCTGGCCGGCAGCGAACCGCTCGCGGCGGTGTATTCGGGGCACCAGTTCGGCGTATGGGCCGGGCAGTTGGGCGACGGGCGCGCCCACCTGCTCGGCGAGGTTCGCGGTGCCCGGCAAGCAAGCGAGCTGCAATTGAAGGGCGCCGGGCAGACGCCCTATTCGCGCCACGCCGATGGCCGTGCGGTGTTGCGCTCCTCGATCCGCGAATTTCTCTGCTCCGAGGCCATGGCTGCGCTGGGCGTGCCGACCACGCGCGCCTTATGCGTCATCGGCTCCGCTGCGCCGGTGCTGCGGGAAACGGTCGAAACCGCCGCGGTGGTGACGCGCGTGGCGCCGAGTTTCCTGCGTTTCGGCTCCTTTGAACACTGGGCCTCGCTCGGCCGCGGCGCGGAATTGAAGCAGCTCGCCGATTACGTGATCGACCGCTTTCGTCCGCAACTGCGCGCTGCCGCCCAGCCCTACGAGGCGCTGCTGCGCGACGTCGCGGCGCGTACCGGGGACCTGCTGGCACAGTGGATGGCGGTCGGATTCATGCACGGGGTAATGAACACCGACAACATGTCCATCCTCGGCCTGACCCTCGACTATGGCCCGTTCGGCTTCATGGAAGCCTTCGACGCCGGCCATGTCTGCAATCACTCGGACCACGACGGTCGCTACGCCTACGCCGCCCAGCCGCACATCGCCCTGTGGAACCTCCATGCCCTCGGCGACGCGCTGATGAGCCTGATCGGCGATCCGGAAATTGTCCGAAGCGCCGTCGATGAAGCATACGCCGGCGCCTACAACACGGCGTTCGCGGCCCGGATGCGCGCCAAGCTGGGCCTGCGCGACCATACGGCCGGCGACGAGCACTTCATCGAGCGCAGCTTTGCCTTCCTGCAACAGCAGCGGCCCGACTACACGCTCTTCTTCCGCCGCCTGAGCGGCCTGCCGTCGCGGGTCGGCGAAGCCGAGCGCGCCGCCGTCGACGCCCCGCTCCGCGACCTGTGCCTCGACCGGGATGTCTGCGATGCCTGGCTGCGCTCCTGGCGCCAACGTCTCGCCGCGGAAGCGCTGTCCGACGCCGAACGGCAGAACGCCATGCGGGCGGTCAACCCGAAATTCGTCCTGCGCAACTGGCTCGCCGAATCGGCAATCCGCCAGGCCCAGGCCGGCGATTTCTCCGAAGTCTCAGCCCTGCTGGCCTGTCTGCGCCATCCCTACGCTGAACAGCCGGAATATGAACGCTACGCCAAGCCCCCGCCGGACTGGGCCGGTGGGCTGTCGGTCAGTTGCTCTTCGTAAGCGGTGGCGATTGAAGCAGGCCGCGGGCGCTGACGACGCGCGGGTTCAACGTGACCGTCAGGCGTCGACGCCGACAGCGGTCGGGAAGAACGGACGAAGACCGCCGGGTTTCGGCGCAATCGGAACACGGTGACGTTGCATAACTGTCCTCACAGTCTCCCGGCCTCCAAAAAGCTGAAGTACTCCGTTCGGTTGAAGATGATGTGATCCAGCAGCGTTATTCCCATGACATCGCCGGCGGCCTTGATCTGCTTCGTCGCTGCGACATCGGACGCCGAGGGCTCAAGGCTGCCCGCCGGATGATTGTGCGCGACGATGACTGCCGATGCCCGGTCCGCCAAGGCATCGGCGAACACCTCGCGCGGGTGGACCGGCGCGCGGTCGATAAGCCCGATGGATATGACGCGGATGTTGAGGATCTCGTTTGCGCCGTTGATGCTGGCGCAGAGAAAATGCTCCTGCTTGCGGTCGGCATAGTGCCGCACATGCGGCAGAAGATCGGCCGGGGTGGCGATCCTTACCCCGTTCGCCTTGATGCGACGCCGCGCAAACTCCAGCGCCGCGAGCAACAAGGTCGCCTTTGCATCTCCCACCCCGTCGAACGTGCGAAGATCGTCGGCCTGGACGCCGAGCCCTTTCTCGTCGATGACCTTGGCCAGCTTGCCCGCGAGCTTCATCACGTCCATGCCGCGCGTGCCTTTGCCGAGCAGCACGGCCAGCAGCTCCTGATCGCTCAGCGCAGCCGCGCCTTTGCGGAGAAGCTTCTCGCGCGGTCGGTCGGCTTCTGGGATGTCGCGGAATGGCTTGCTCATGGCATCAGGCGGCCAGCGACAGATGGGTCTGGATGACGGTCACGGCCATGATGTCGAAGATTCCGCCGGTGTCGATATATTTCGGGTCGGCGAGTTCGTCGTAGCGCCCGCGTTCGTCGTAGGTCGTCTGGATGCCCGCGTTCACCTGCCCGCGATACGGGCCATCGAGATAGATTGCGTCTTCGCGATGCGATATTACGGTTGAGCGGATTCCAGGGTCGGCGATCTTTTCCACCGTTACCTGCCTGATGTAGAGTGCCTCCTCGTCGGTGATGTCGAACTTGGTCCGAATCTGCGCGATCATGTCCTGCACGGACACCTTCACCGGCGGCGGACCCGCGCCTTTCTTTCCTTTGCCGGGCTGGAGTTTCACCGGGCCGCCGCTCGTCGTCACGCCCTGATACTGCACGGCCGCCTTGGTGACTTCCGTGGCGCGAATCTGTTTCATCAGCTCTGATACGGTTCCCGCCTTGACGAGCTGCGGGCCGACGTATTCGGCAAAGACGGCGAACTCCTGAATCTCCGCTGGATAGGTGAAGAAGCAGGTGAGGAAATGGAAGCTCTTTACGAAACGGGCCAGCAGATGGACGAAGGCCTTGCGGTCTTCCCAACCGGTGAGCCTGGCCTGAAAGCGCGTCCGCAAAGCATTCACCTGGAACTGTAGCGGCCCATCCGTGCCGCTCTTCATTAGCTTGAGCAAGTCGGCGGCGTCCTGCTGCGTGAATACACCCGCCGCCAAGATCTCCGCTTGCAGCTTAGGGCAGAGCTCTTGATCGGGCTCGTCCGGCTCGAAGGGCGTGCCTTTCCGATACTTCGCGAAGGCCTTGAGGATTTGCTTGGCGTTGTTGGTGAAATCCACGACCACCACGTCCTTCTTGCCGTGGTGACAGCGATTCAGTCGCGACACCGTCTGCACGGCATTGCGCCCCACCACCGGCTTGTCGAGAAACATGCCGGCGAGCAGGGGCTGGTCGAAACCGGTCTGGAATTTGTTCGCCACCACCATGATCCGGTAGTCGTCGCCCTCGAAGCGATCCTCGATCAGTTCGCCCGGGTGCAGCTCATTGACGGCGTATTCGCTGATGGCTTGGTTCGTCTCCGGGTGGACGAAATCCGAGAAGGCGTAGAGCACCTTGTAATCGGCGCCGCGCTCCTTGAGTTTCTCCTTGATGATGTTGAAGTAGCGCAGCCCGGCCAGGCGCGACGAAGTGACGATCATCGCCTTGGCGCGTCCGTCTACGAGCGGCTTCACATCCTTCTCGAAGATGCGCAGCATCACCTCGGCCTTGTACTGGATCAGGCCGTCGTCCTGAAAGGCGACGTTCTGCAGCGCCTTGGACACCACGCCCTTGGGGTAGAGCATCTCTTCGTCCGGCTTAGGGACGATGGGGCAATGCAGGTTGTAGAGGGTCTTGTAGGAAATGATGCTCGCCGCCACGTCCACGATGTAGCCCTCGGCGATGGCCTCGGCCTCGCTGTAGGTGTCGAACGGCTTGCCGAACAGCGACACGGTGGCCGGTGAAGGCGTGGCCGTGAAGGCGACGAACAACTGGTTGAGGTCGTGCTCGCGTATGACCTTGGCAATCTGCTCCTCGAGATCCTCCTCGGGGGCTTCGTCGTCCGGCTCGTCGCCTTTGCGGAACGGCAGGCGGATGGCCGCGCCCATCTGGCCTTCCTGCGAGCGATGGGCTTCGTCGATGAGGAAGGCCACGCGCAGCTTCTTCAATTCCGGGTTGTTCTGAATCTCATCGAGCACCCAGGCGAACTTCTGCTGCGTGGTGACGATGATGGATTTCCGCTCCTTAAGGAAGCGCGGCAGGTCGTCGGCCTTCTTCGCGATGCCCACCACGTCCTTCAGATGCGCGAACTTTTCGATGTCCTCGCGGATGTTGGTGTCGAGCGACTTGCGGTCGGTGAGGATAAAGGCGATGTCCACCAGCTTCTCGTTCGTACCGGGCTTGAACAGGCTGTGCAGCCGGTCGGCCAGCCAGCAGATGGACAGCGTCTTGCCGCTGCCCGCGGAATGGTCGGCCAGATACTTCCTGCCGATGTCGCCCTTGTCGGCGAAGTGAGCGGTGACGTCTTCCGCCACCCGCCGCACCAGTCGGCTTTGGTGATAGCGCGGGAAAATGGTCGAGGCCGGGCGCGCCGGCTTGTCGTCCTCGGCCTCGCGCTCGGGCACGCGGACGAGGAAGAACGACAACGCCTCCAGCAAGGCCTCCTGCGCCAACACCTCGCGGTAGAGGAATTCGACTGGATACTCGTCGGCATTGGTCGGCGTGTTGGTCAGCCCCATGTTGTGTGGGCGGAAGTTCTCCTCGCGGCAAGGGTCGGTGGCGGCCATCGCCTCGCTGGTGTCGGCGGCGAGATAAAGGAAGGGATGCTGGAAAACCTTTTTCGCATGGTCGCGCGCAGCGTACTGCGCCACGGCGTGATTCACGTTCTGGTTGGCCTCGTGCTTCAGCTCCACCGTCACGATCGGCAGGCCGTTGAGGTAGAAGACGAAATCGATCTCCTGGTTGGTCTCGCCGAAGTAGAAGTGGGGGCGGAAGGTGATGCGGTTCTCGGCGTAGCCCTTGACTCCGGCGCTCGCCGCGGAGCGGGGCTTAGGATAGAACAGGCGGAACTCCATCCCGCGCACCTTGAGCCCCTGGCGGAACAGCAGCCACAGCGGCGTATGCTCCAGTTCCTGGCGCAGCGCCTTGAAGACTTCCTCGCGCGCGTCGCTGCCGTAGTCGTCTTCCAGCTTCTGCAGTGTGTCGGCCTGGCTGGCTTTGAGGAAGGCCCAGAGCTGGTCTTCGGCGATGAAATGCTCGGTGTCGGTGATGTCGGACTGCTCCAGCACGCCGTACTGATGCTCGCGGACGAGGTAGTCGGCGATGTGCTTCTGGAAGGTGAGTTCGGGGGCTTTCTTGCGCGCCATGTCCGATCAGCTTGGCTGCGGCCCCGATTGGTTACTTCGCGGAAGCGCGCTTGGCGCGGTAAGCCGCTATGGGTTGCGCCACCCGCTTGACGCTCTTTCCCTCCGGCTCGAACACTACCCGCACGCGCGCGTGCAGCGCTTCGGCAACGCGCCGCAGATTGGCCAGCGAATGACCCTCGTAATCGGGCGATTCAAGGCGGCTGATCTGCTGCTGCGAAGTCTTCAGGAGTCGTGCGAGTTCCTTTTGTGAAAGGCCCGCCTGCGCGCGCAGCGCGGCGATCTGCAGCGCCACGTCCCATGCCTCGCCCGCTCGCTTGAACCGCTCCGCAAAACTCGGGTCGCGGAGTTGCTCTTCCAGAAAAACATCAAAGTTCGTTTTGCTCATGGCTCATTTCTCTCCATCCAGTCCCGCATCCGTGCCCGCGCGGTGTCGAGGTCGCGGGCCGGGATAGCCTGGCCTTTGTTGCGGATGCCATGAACGGCGACAATGCGCCGGCCTTTCATAAAGAACCACAGCACGCGCGTGTTCAACTTACCGACGTGGCGCAACTCAAACAGGCCGTCGTTCAGCGCCTTGGTCAGTGGTTCGTGGTGAAACTGGCGATGGCGCAGTTTCTCCAACCCCGCGGCCACCGCAGCAAAATCGCCGGGATCACTCGCCTTGAGTTCCAGCAGAAACTCCCGCAGGGGCGATTGTCCGCTGGCACTCTCGTAGAACTCTACGCTGAAGTCCATGCCGATGCAACATTATTTTTGATGTATGCGCACGTCCAGGATTTGTCGAGAATCAGCATGGGCGATCGGCACCCGCTGTGCCGCGCCGCGCCCGCGCCGCGTCCGCGCCGGTGATGCGCCGCTGGCCGGTGACGCATTCGTGAATCAGCGACTTGCGGTAGCTAACCAGCGTCTCAATTTGCCGCTCAATCTGCGCAAACAGTATTCGGAATTCGGCATCCCTTTCTTGGATGAAGACGGCGATTTCCTTCTGCTCGGCCACTCGTGGCACCGCCATCTTGAACCGCCCCAGATTTTCCATCGTGAGCTTTGGCTGCGCTGCACCGGTCACGAAAAGCGAAAAATCTTGGGACTCCAGCAGAGCCACGAAAAATGTGTCGTCGCCTCCCCATCGAGGTTTGAGGATGTGAGCGTGATTGTTCACCCAGAACTTACCCGTCGCCAAAAACGCCAACGGCTTTGATCGGGTGAGAAGGTTCGCTCCATCTTCTGCAATAAGAATGTAAGTTCCGTCGAAGTGATAGGCTTCAACTTTGTCAATGACGCCCGACGCGCCATAGTAATCATAGGTTCTTTCGGTCATCACACCACGCTCGGCGGCACTCAAGGGCACGCGGACGGTGTTAAAGAACTCCAACACGTCTTTGACCCGCACCAATCTCCAGTGTTGGGGCATTTCGGGAATCCACTCCACCTCTGTGCGCTTCATTTTTACCGATGGATTAAGGCCCATCATCACTGCGCGCTTGATGGTGGTCTTGCGGAGGGTATCGAGGGTTTCGAGTTGGCGGCGTTTGGCGGCCACCGCCGCGTCGACCGCCGCGCAACTCGCGTCCAAGTAGGCCGCGATGCGTTGCTGCTCCACCAGCGGTGGGAGAAATAGCCGAGTATCTTTCAAGAAGCGCGAGGACACCCGCTTTTGCCCCGCGGCTCCGACCATGTTCTCTGCTGCATACGCGCGGTAGATTGGATTGAACGTGGCGTAATACAGAAACTGCCCATCGACTTTCTCACCGGGCCGAAGCACATGAAACTCGGTGCTTCCAAAGGCGTAGCGCGTAGGCAATTGCCGCACGAATGCCCCTTTTCCGTTTTCCATGCAGGGAGTGATCTTTGCGAAGAGCACATCCCCTTTTTCGAATAGCGTTAGTCCCGAACTCACATCTTCGGGCAGATGGTGAGTGGATACGTCGATCGCGCCATCGTCTGAGACTAATTCCATCGGAACGACCGCGCAGGGTTCGTCAGCCGCGGGCCTTGTCTGCGAGTAATTCGGCGATAACACAGCCACGTTGCGAATGCGACTGCGCTGCCAGTCGCTTGGCATCTTGCCGAGCCAAACGTCATTCGCTGGGACAGGACTCATCGTGCCAGCCCCTCCAGAATCTTCTCCGCCTCCTTCTCCAGCTTCCAGAACTCCTCCAGCAATTCCTTCGCCGGCGTCGGCGGCTGGTAGCGGTAGAAGTATTTGTTCGGCAGGATTTCGTAGCCGAGTTGCGCGCCGTCGGTCCAGCGGATGATCGGCTTGGCGATTTCCCGTTTCAGGAACGCCTCGATGTCCTCGCCGTGCGGGATGTATTCGTCATCCTGCACGTAGTGCCGGTGCGTCCATTCGACGGAGACGATTTCGTCGGTGTCGGCCAGGGCGTCCTTGAAGGTCTTCGCGGCGATGTCCTTAGGCTTGAGGGTGAACGCGACGGTCTTCTCCTTGCCCTTTGCCTTGACCCGCACGCGGAAGCTCAGCTCGCTGGCGTGGAAGTCCTGTTCCTTCTTGACGTTCGCGGCGGTGAAGGCCTTCTCGTAAGGCTCGGTGACGATGGCCGGCTGGTCGTGTTCGTCGGTCTGCCAGAAGACCACGCCGACCTTGTGGTAGGCGAAGTCCTCGCGGCGGAAGATCTTGACCTGCTCGTCGGCGTAGCCCTCGGCCCAGCCGTCCCGGTAGCGCTCCTCGATCCAGGCGCGGTGCGCGTCGCTGATGCTGTTGCGTTTGTTGCCGAAGGATTTCGGCTCCTTCTCGAATTGGCGGCGGGCGTCGATCAGCATCACCCGGCCGCGATGGCCGGCGGGCTTGTCGTTGCGCAGCAGCCAGATGTAGGTGAAGATGCCGGTGTTGTAGAAGAGCTGGTCGGGCAGCATGACGAGGGCATCGAGCCAGTCGGCCTCCAGAATCCAGCGGCGGATTTCGCTCTCGCCCGAGCCGCAGTCGCCGTTGGAAAGCGGCGAGCCGTTGAAGATGATGGCGATGCGGCTGCCGCCTTCCTCGCGTGGCGCCATCTTGGCCAGCATGGTTTGCAGGAAGAGCAGCGCGCCGTCATTGACGCGCGGCATGCCGGCTTTGTAGCGGGTCTTCTCCAGCCGGCGGGCATCCTTTTCGTAGCCGTCCTTGCCGCCCCAGGTGACGCCGAAGGGTGGATTGCTCAGCATCCGGTGGAAGCGCCATTTCGGCTCCGGCCACTGGTCGCCCGGCTCCTTGCTGTGCGGGTCGTGCGGGATGAGCGAGTTGCCGAGGTGCACGGTGGCCTGCCGGTCGTTCTTGATGAGCAGGTCGGCCTGGCAGACGGCGTAGTTCGTCGGGGAAAGCTCCTGCCCGTGAACGGTGACGAATTTTTCCACCCGCGACTTTTCGTCCGCGGTGTCGGCGCGCTCCAGCAGGTGTTCCTTGGCCACGGACAGCATGCCGCCGGTGCCGCTGGCCGGGTCGTAGATCGAGAAGTGCCGGTCAGGAATGGGAATTTCCAGCAGCTCGACCATCAGGCGGATGACTTCGCGCGGCGTGAAGTGCTCCCCGGCCTCCTCGCCGCTCTGTTCCGAGAAGCGCCGCAGCAGCTCCTCGTAGATGTAGCCCATCTCCAGCCCGGAAAGCTGGTCGGGGCCGAGGGCGAGTTCCTTGTACTGGCTGAGGATCGGGGCCAGCCGGTTGTTCTTGACCATCTGGCCGATGGTGGCGCGGTAGTTGAAATGCTCGACGATGTCGTCGACGTTGGTCGAGAAGCCGTTGATGTAGGCGCGGAAGTTCTCCTCCAGCAGCGCGTGGTCTTCCTCATGGACCCTGCGCAGCGTCCAATCGGTCTTGTTCGAGAACGGGCACTGCTGGGGATTCAGCTCCAGTTCCTTGACCAGCTTGGCGAGTTCCTTCTCGGTGAGCCTGGGCCGCTTCCTGAGCACTTCGGCGGCCTTCTTCTCCCGCCAGTCGATCAGCACGCACTCCAGACGGCGGATGACGATGATCGGCAGGATGACGCTCTGATACTCGTAGGACTTGAACTTGCCGCGCAGTCGCTCGGCCGATTTCCAGATGTCGGAGGCGAGGTTGTCGAGTTTGGGCTTGTTGAGCGCAAGTGCCATGACTTCTATTTCCTGCCCGTGGCTGGTTTGCGGCGGACAGCCCTGCCGCCCGGTTCCGCGATGGCGACTCCGGCGCGCGCGCAGTGCTCCCGAATCATCACTTCAACCATGTTGGCGACGCTGCGGTGTTCCTGCTCGGCGGCGGTGCGCAGTGCGTCCTTCAGTCCGGGTTCGATACGAAAGCTCAGCGTCGCGGTCTTGGCGTTGGCCATTGTTTCCCCTCGTGCGGCATTTGTATTGCGGAAGTGCGGTAATGTACTGGAACGCCCGGCATAAGCCAAATGGATTGATGCCGGTGCGCCATTGCCGAGTTCACCCCTGACCCGATCCGAGGGAATCCGGAATGCACAATGCACTTTCGAAAGCCTTCAGGATTCCGGGTTCTGCCCGGTCGGGCAGCCCCGGAATGACGCTGTCCGGCCGCCGCTTGCCGACACCACCCCGCTGCTAATCCGGCAGATATTTGTGTTCGATTTCAGCAAGAAAAGCTGAAACGAGGCGCGTGAAATCCGCCTGAGTCAATTTAATTTCGTCGCCGATGCGCAGCTTAAGCACTGATTTCGCGGGATCGTACTGGATGGTCCTGTCGGCGCACAGAATGTTGTTGTCATGCATCAGTGAACTGCACAGCATCCCGATGTACTCGCGAGCGTAGTTGTTCGCACAAAGCATGCGCTGATCCCCTGTTGCTTCTCGATTGCTTGATGCCGACGGCAGCGCCGCGGCGTTCGACCGTGACGGGACGGACAAACAGGTCCGCGGATCAGTGCCGAACTACGCCGGCAGGTGCGCCGCTGCGAGTGCCCTCATCTCCGCTTCGGTTCGTGCCGCCTGGCTGGCGACCGCCCAGAGGTCGAACTTGGGCGCTGCACGGGCCTTGGCGGCGATCGCCTGGAAGCCGCAGGCCTGCAGGCTGCCGATCAGCACCTTTTTCGTGAAGCCGCAGCGATGGGCCATGTAGAGATTGCCGCGGGCCAGTTGCGGCCGGTGCCCGTAAAGGATGTCGAGCGGCGCGATCGGCCCGGCGGGGCTGGTGTAGGCGGGTTCGGTCAGCCGGTCGTCGGCGATCAGTTGCGCCACCGATTGCAGGTCGGGGCAGGTAATGACGAGAAAGCCATCGGGCTTCAGGACACGCCGGAATTCGTTCAGGGCGGTCGGCACCTCGTGGGGATAAAGGTGTTCGATGTTGTGGCTGGAATAGACGGCATCGAAACTCGAATCGGCGACCGACGCCATGTCCGTGATGCTGCCGAGAACATCGGGCTGCACGGCCGGATCGATGTCCAGGCGCAGCTCGGTCCAATCCGGATTGTTGAAGCCGGCAGTCGTCTGGTTCTTGCGCTTGGCGCCGCAGCCGACATGGAGAAAGGTGGGCATCGGGTCTCCGGGAAAAGTATGACAAAGGTATCTCGCTGGCCATATCGTACGTGACCGGCTGGAGAAGCATATTGCAGACTGATTGGCGATGGGAAGCGATTTGGCGTCGCCTTCGGGCAACGTGGTGCCGGATGCGCCGAACAGGTATGGTTCTGTGAGGGAGCGGCGACGAGCCAAGCGAATAGGCCGCGCAAGCTAAAAGCGGAATTTCCTACAGGCTTGCGGACATGGGCAAGCGATTCGACGCGGTGGCGACGCTCGCGTTTGCCCGGCATTTCGGGACCGTAGCCGCGCCCTCACAGCCCGCCACGCCGGGCCTGGGCGGTGCAATGCCATGAGCATCACGCAGCGGAGTTCGCCCGCCTACGGCGACCCCGCCGACGGCGGACTCTTGGTCGGGAAGCTGCGAATCCCGACCGTCAGCCATCGACGAATCGCCGGGACCCAGTCCGGCAATTCGCCCCGACGGCGACAACAGCGTCGGGGCGTTCCGGCGCGGGTGAAATTACTTTGCGACCTCGGCCGCCTGGACGACGGCCGACTGCTGCCCTGCCGGCTGAGGCGACGGCTGGGCCGCCGCTTGCTGTGCCTGGCCCTCGGTTCGCCTGTCGACCACCACCGACTCGCCCATCTTCACCGGGAGATCGTTCGGATAGTTATAGCCGGTGCCCCTGCTGTGATCGATGATGGCGCCGACGCCGCCGCCGAAGACGAAGATGATATTGCCCCACATGCCGCCGGCCGCACGCGAGATGGCACGCAGGAGACCGTCGGCGTAGCCATCCTTCTTGCATTCGACCATCAGGTCCTCGGCGGAACGATGGACAGAGACGACGCCCGGCGACGTACCTTCCCATGAACCCTTGTCGTTCTTCAGCGTGCACTTGGTCTTGTCGACCGACTGCCCGTCGACGGCCTTGGTGGTCAGCGTCACTGGCTGCATGTCGCTGCGCGACGGCGACAGCGACGGGGCGATGCATGCCGCGCCGCTCTGGTGCCGCTACCTCAACTGGAAGAAGGCGCTGCAGTTGGGCAGCTCGAACTTGCCGTCGGCGCCGGCCTTGAGGTAGGGCCGGGTCAGCAGCTTGAGTTCGATCGGCTTGTTCTTCTCGAGCGCGGCCTGCACCTGCTGGAACAGCTTCCAGCGCTTCGCCAGTTCGGCGGCGGCGTTGGCCTTGTCGATGTCGGGCGTTCGGACTATGACATCGTGCTGGCAGTTGGGCGCCGCCAGGGCGAATCTTTCCTTGTGCACGACGATGCCGATCGCGCCGAGCTCGATGTCGAACTGCTGGCGCGTAACGCTCTTGTCGGGGCCGATGATGACGATGTCCTCGGGCGCCAGCTTGATCGCGATCAGTTCGTCCCTGGCCGGCGCGGCGCCGGCGGCGAGCGAAGCGGCGAGGCCGGACAGGGCGGCAAGAACGAGCGGGCGGGTCTTCATCGCTGTTTTCCTCGAGCAGTCTTGCCTGGGTCTTGTTCCGTCGCCGGCGGAATGTCCCTTGTCCGCCGACTATCCCATGATTCCCGGACCTTCTCAATGTCGCGCCGCGCGCGGCATGCCGCTTTCCCGCCGCGATCGCCGGCTAGCGTAACGGCGCCGGCGGTCTTCCCCCGGGCCGAGGCCGTATAATCGCCGCGCCCGCGTTCAGGGCGGCAGCGAGGGCCGGGCCGGCGCGGTCCGGGGAGGCTCGTTGCGGGTTCGGGCAAGGCCGCCAATTCGGCTGATGGCGGTTGTGGCTGCCACCGTGGGCAGCCCGCGCACGGCGGAATAAGGGGAGATCAGCGTGTCGTCGTCCGAGCAATCCTCGCAGCGCCCGAGCCTGGCCGGAATGGCGCTGGCGGCGATGGGCGTGGTCTATGGCGACATCGGCACCAGCCCGCTGTACACCATGAGGGAGGTCTTCAACGGGCCGCACGCGGTCGCCGTGAGCCCCGACAACCTGCTCGGCATCCTGTCGCTGATCTTCTGGGCGCTGACCATCACGGTGTCGCTGAAATATGTCATGTTCATTACCCGTGCCGACAACCGCGGCGAGGGCGGCATCATGGCCCTGACGGCGCTGGCCTTGCGCACGCCGACGGCGAGCTTCAAGACCGTCTGGCTGGTGTCGATGCTCGGCATCTTCGGCGCCGCCCTGTTCTACGGCGATGCCGTGATCACTCCGGCGATGTCGGTGCTCTCGGCGGTCGAGGGACTCGAGGTGGCGACGCCGCTGTTCAAGCCCTACGTGGTGCCGATCACGCTGGGCATCCTGGTCGGCCTGTTCGTCTTCCAGCGCAAGGGCACCGCCAGCGTCGGCGCCCTGTTCGGCCCGGTCATGATGTTCTGGTTCGCCATGCTCGGCGGCCTCGGCCTGTGGAACGTGCTCCGCCATCCGGCGGTCGTCGCCGCCATCAATCCCTGGTACGCGCTGCACTTCCTCTTCGCCCACGGCACGCACGCCTTCCTCGCCCTGGGCGCCGTGGTGCTGGCGATCACCGGCGGCGAGGCGCTCTACGCCGACATGGGCCACTTCGGCCGGCGGCCGATCAAGTGGGCCTGGCTCGGTTATGTGTTCCCGCTGCTGTTCCTAAATTACCTCGGCCAGGGCGCGCTGATCCTCGACAACCCCAAGGCCATCGCAAATCCCTTCTTCCTCCTGGTGCCCGAGGCCCTGGTGCTGCCGATGGTGCTGCTGTCGACGGCGGCCACGGTGATCGCTTCGCAGGCGGTGATCTCGGGCGCCTTTTCGCTGACCAGCCAGGCCATCCAGCTCGGCTACTGTCCGCGCATCCAGGTCCGCTACACCTCGGAGCGGGAGATGGGGCAGATCTACATTCCCAACATCAACTGGCTGCTGCTGATCGCCGTCATCGTGCTGGTGCTCGGCTTCCGCTCCTCGTCGAACCTGGCCTCGGCCTACGGCATCGCGGTGACGCTGACGATGATGATCGACACCATCCTCGCCTTCATCGTCGTCCGCGCCCTGTGGGCCTGGAGCTGGTTCAAGGCCGGGCTGTTCCTGACCTTCTTCGTCGTCGTCGATTTCGCCTTCTTTTCCGCCAACGTGGTGAAGATCTTCGACGGCGGCTGGTTCCCGCTGATCCTCGGCCTGACGGTGTTCACCGTGCTGTCCACGTGGAAGCGCGGCCGCGGCCTGCTCTACGAAAAGCTGCTGCAGGATTCGATGCCGCTCGACGCCTTCATCAAGAGCCTCGAATACGGCGGACCGCACCGCTGCCCGGGCACCGGCGTGTTCATGACCACCAATCCCAACGGCGTGCCGCGGGCCATGCTGCACAACATGCTGCACAACAAGGTGCTGCACGAGCGCGTGGTGCTGCTCAACGTCATCGTCGAGGACGTGCCGCACGTACCCGAGATCGACCGCGTCGAGGTGCATAAGCTGAAGCAGGGCTTCATGCAGGTGATCGTCCGCTACGGCTTCAAGGACGAGCCCGACATCCCGGCGGCGCTGGCGATGTGCGAGCCCTACGGCCTCTCCTACGAGGTGATGGAGACCTCGTTCTTTCTCGGCCGCGAAACCATCGTGCCGCATCGCATGCCGTCGATGCCGGGCTGGCGCAAGACGCTGTTCGTCTGGATGTTCCGCAACGCCGATCCGGCCACCGCCTTCTTCAAGATTCCGACCAATCGCGTCGTCGAACTCGGCACCCAGGTCGAACTCTAAAGGGCGCTCAGCGGCCGCAGTGCAACGCCTGCCGCTACCTTAGGCAGGCAGCGGCAGTGGCGGCGCCTGCGGCGCAATGACAGGCGCATCGACCACGCGGTTGCGGCCGGCGCGCTTGGCCTCGTACAGCGCTCCGTCGGCCGCCGCGATGACCGCTTCCAGCGAGGCGCCGGCTTCCGGGAAGATCGCCACGCCGGCCGAAATCGTGACCTGGATCTCCTTGCCGTGCCAGGCGACGCTCAGCGCCTCGACCTTGCGCCGCACCTCCTCGGCCCGTTTTGCGCAGAGCGCCAGGTTGGCGCCGGGCATGACCAGGACGAACTCCTCGCCGCCGAAACGGCAGGCGATGTCTCCGCCGCGTACCGATGCGGACAGCAGCCGGGCCAGGGTGCAGATGACCATGTCCCCGGCCTCATGGCCGTTGTTGTCGTTGACGGACTTGAAGTGGTCGATGTCCAGCATGATGACGCCGACCACGCCTTGCTCGCGCCGACAGCGGTGCTCTTCCCGCCCCAGCGTCTCCTGAAGATAGCGGCGGTTGTAGAGTTGGGACAGCGGATCGCGGATCGATTGCTGGCGCAAACTCTCCTGAAGGCGCAGATTGGCGAGCGTCAGGGCGACTTGTCCGGCCAGGGTATGGGCGATCCATTCCACCCGTTCCGGCTGCCAGGACGTATCGGCCTTACCCTGCCGAACGTGCAGCACGCCGAAGGTCGTGCCGCGCACCGTAAGGGGAATGCAGAGGTAGGGTGCCGTCCGCCCTTCCTGCGCACGACAGCAGGTGCCGCCGGGGTGTTGGGCATCCACCCGGTGGATGGCACCGCGGCGCACCGCCCAGCAGGCATCGCTGCCGTCGAGCCAGTGCGCAGCGTCGCCGCCGGGAAACAGCATGGAATCCTCGTCCCAGGCTTCACGCAGCAGATGCAGGGTGCATGCGAGCCCGGGCAGCAGGGTGGCGACCGTAGCGCTAAGGATGTTGCGAACCTCGGCAACGTTCTCGGAGACCTGGAACGATTGCAGGGACTGGTCGACGATGGCGATCTCGCGGTTGCGCGCCTCGAGTTGGGCGGCATGCACGGAAATCTCCCGGGTGCGTTCCGCCACCCGCTGCTCGAGGTTCTCGATCTGGTCCTTGAGCCGCGCCACCATGTTGTTGAAGGCCCTGGCCAGGACGCCGATCTCGTCGCTCCGGTCGATATTGCTGACCGCCGACAGATCCCCGGCCACATTGCGTTTCGCCAGGTCCGCCAAGCGCAGGATGGGGGCAGTCAAGTGACGGATGAAGGCCAGGGCAATGAGGGTGGTGATGACCAGGCCGACGAGGAAGGCGACGAGTATCCGCTGGGCCAGGTATTGGCCGCTGCGGCCCAGATCGTCGGTATAGGCGGTGGCGCCCAGGTACCAGTCATATTCGGGCACGTGGTTGACCCAGGCGACTTTCCGGTAGTGGTAATGGTCCGGGTCGTCCGGCCGGTTCCACTCGTAAAAGAGGGTCTTGTCCGGACGGCGCGCCGTGTCGATGAATTCCTGCGCGAGAATTTTTTCGCTGGCGGGGTCGACGAGGCGCGCCAGACTCGAACCTTCGAGGTGCGAATCCGGGTGGATGATGGCGTTCATCTTCGCGTCCATGACGAACACGTAACCGCTGCGTGCCACCCGGACGCTGTGCAGATGCTTGCGCAGCTCGCCGATCATGACCTCCTGGCGCCGCGCCACCTCCTGATCCACGTCGTCGATATAGACGCCGGTGCCGATCACCAATTGCCAGGCCGGAAAATGGCGGAAATAGCTGAGTTTTTCCGCCTGCCGGCCGGTATCGAGGCGACGCCACCAGTAGGAGAAATAGCCGTCGCCGGACTTGCGCGCCTGCTCCACCATCGGCGGGATCACCAGCTCGCCCTTGGCATCACGGAGCGTGGACGCATCCTTGCCGTGAAATTCCGCATCCGGATGGGATACCAGCGTCGATCGGTAGTCGGCCGCCCAGACGTAGTCGTTGTTGCCGTAGCGGAACTGGCGCAGTTGTTCGAGGATCTGCCGCCGGGCTGCGCTCTTCGACAGCTTGCCGGCGGCGACCTCGGCCTCCTTCAGCTTGATCCAGCCTTCGGTGAGCTGGATGACGTCCTTCAATTCCCGCTTGTGCGCGTCGAGTGCCGATTGTCGCCACGCTTGCAGATCCCGGTGCGACTGGGCGACGATCTGCACGACGTTGTTTAGCACGGTGCGGGCGGCCGCCTCCTCGATCTCGTAGGCCAGGCGGTTGACCAGCGGGACGGTAAGCCAGTAGAAGATCGGCAGCCAGATCAGTACGCCCAGCAGGACGGACAGAAAGGCTTTCCAGAACAGCTTGGAATGAAACGCGAACATGTCTGCTCCTTAGCTTCGCGGTGGTCGGCCTGGCTACGCTGGCTTGGACGCCATCATGGTCCGCTCTGTCCGATTGTCTCGCTGTTCGTGCGTTCGGTAATGGAGCGAATAGAGGTGGCTTTCCCCTGCTGTTGTGACTGATGCCCGATGACAAGAGCGCCGATAGTGCTTCCATTGACACTTGCTGTGCACTAGACGCCGTTTTACGCAGCTCACTGCCCGGGATTCCTTCGAGCCCGGGCCTCGGCAAAGCTCTCCCGCCTGGTGCGCATGCAAGTTTGGCGCGGGCCACGGAGACTGAAGGGACCACCCCGGAACGCTGCATCCGGGCACCTAAGTGGCATGCTGGGGCGGCGAGGCTTGCAATCTCATGCAACTGCACTGCCATTGACTTGAGTCAACAGTGGAAAAGGCAGGTCAGTCGTATTCTTGCGGCCGATGCAGCGGCCTTTAGACTCTATCGCCGTGAGCCAAGCGAAACTCGAACGACTGGCGTGCGACAAGGGCGGTTGCCCGAGCGCGTCGATGTCGTGCGATCGTCCGATTAGCGCTTTTTCAAGGGCATTGACAACGATGGCAAGAACCTCCTCGACTTCGTCGCGGCCCCGGTATGGAATGCGCGCCGCCATCCGCGCGCCTCGCATCGCCTGCCGGGTCGCTCTACGCCCACAAGACGAAATTCGACCGACAAGGACTCATGCCGGAATTGAAATGAACAACGGAATCCCGGAGTGAAGTTCGGAATGACCAGCCAGGCAGCAATGGCACTACCTTAAGGGAAATCCCCAAGAAACTATAGAGATAGAAGTGGGCTGACGGGCTCGAAGCGTTACGATGCGGGTGTCGAATCCGTGATGCATAACGCTGGAGGGTCAGCCCAAATGGATAGTAGCAAG
>WNGH01000464.1_pt1 | contig 40197 bp, 40 predicted proteins | sample 5400631 | NCBI WGS metagenome assembly WNGH01 (sample SAMN13153373, study PRJNA577476) | soil metagenome | isolation source: 115 cm soil or saprolite under Garry oak tree replicate 1 | place: USA:California | collected 2016-06-15 | reverse complement strand
TGGCGATGCCGCTCGCGACGTAGAGGTTGAGCCCCACCGGCGGATGGATCAGTCCGACTTCCATGTTGATGGTCATGACGATGCCGAAGTGGATGGGGTCGACGCCGAGCTTCATCGCGACCGGAAAAAGGATGGGCGCGAGCAGGAGCACGATCGAGGAAGGCTCCATGAAGTTGCCCGCGATCAAGAGCAGCATATTGACTCCGAGCAGGAACACCCAGGCGGAGAGATGCTTGTCGATGATCCACTGCGCCATCGCCTGAGGGATATTCTCGCTGGTCAGAAGGAACGAGAACAAGATCGCGTTGGTGATGATGTAGAGCAGCATCGCGCTCATGTTCGCCGAATCGAGCAGCACTTTCGGCACGTCGGAGAGCTTGAGGTCGCGATAGACGAATACGGCGACGACGAACGCGTAGACCGCGCTCACCGCCGCGGCCTCGGTCGGCGTGAACACGCCGCCGTAGATGCCGCCGATCACCACCACGATGAGCAAGAGCCCCCAGATCGCGTCCCAGAACGACGACCAGATCTCCTTGAGGTCGGCGCGCTGCATGCGCGGATAGTTGCGGCGCCTGGCGATGACCCAGGTGATTCCCATCAGGATCGCGGCGAGCAGGATGCCGGGCACGATTCCGGCGATGAAGAGCTTGCCCACGCTGGTGTTGGTGGACACGGAATAGATCACCATCACGATCGAGGGCGGAATCAGGATGCCGAGCGCACCCGCGGTGCCGATCGAGCCGACGCCGAATTTGCGCGGGTAGCCCTGCTTTTCCATGGCCGGAATCAGGATGGTGCCGATCGCCACCACGGTGGCCGGGCTCGAGCCCGAAACCGCGGCAAACAGCGCGCAGGCGAACACGCCCGCCATGGCGAGGCCGCCGTGCAGGTGGCCGACGAGTGCCGTGGCGAAGCGGATCATGCGCCGCGCCACCCCGCCGTGGGTGAGGAAGGTGCCGGCCAATATGAAAAACGGGATCGCCATGATCGCGAACTGGTCCAGCCCGGTGAAGAGCCGCTGCGACACGAGCTCGGCCGGCAGGTCGGTCATGAGAAACAGGAACGTGAGCACGGTGAGGCCGAGCGCGATCGAGATCGGCATGCCGGTCAGCATGAGCAGAATCAGCAGAACGAAAATGATCCAGCCGTTCACGTGCGCACCTCTGCCCCCAGGCCCTCGACGCGCGCGTGGCCGTGCGCCGGCAGCTCGCCGGTGCGCCGGAAGCGCCATGCGACCTGCAGAAAGCGGTAGCACATGAGGGAGGAGCCGAGCGGCACCGCGAGATAGACCACCCACATCGGCAGCTCGAGATCGGGCGAGACCTGCCCGGTGCCGAACATGCGAAACACGAACAGGCTGCCGAGAACGGCGATCGCGCCGGTGAAAAACGCTCCGGCGAGCAGATCGAACGTGATCCAGAAGCGCCGCTTGGCGGGCGCGAGCATGCGCACCAGAACGTCAACGCCGACGTGGATGCCGGTGCGCACGCCGTAGGCCGCGCCGAACTTCGCCATCCAGATGAAGAGGTAGATGCACAGCTCCTGCGCCCAGGTGAGGTCGATGTGCTGGGTGTATCGCCATATCCAGGCGATATCGGCGGTGTAGCGATGCAGAACCGAAATGAAAATGACGACCGTCGCGAGCGCCATGAAGCTCGCGACGAGCCATTCTTCGAGATGATCGAGGATGCGGTTGAACGCGCGCATGAGGACGCCGCGCGGCAGGCCGCGTCCGCCGCCGCGCGAGCCGGCTATTTCTTCTTCGACGATTGCGCGACCGTCTTTTCGATGGCCTGCAGCGTGTCCTTGCCGACCACGCCCTCGTACTCCCGGTAGAGCGGCAGCATCGCCTTGCGCCAGACGGCCTTCTCCGTCGGGGGCAGCGCGTAGACCTCGGTCGTCTTCGCCGCCTTGATCTTGGCCAGCGCGTCGTCGTTTTCCTTCTTCGCGATGTCCCACACGTAGTTCGTCGCTTCCGCCGTGGCTTCGCCGAGACTCCTGCGGACATCCGCCGGCAGGCCGTCCCAGAATTTCTTGTTGACGATCACCGCGTACATCACCACGCCGTGGTCGGATATCGTCATGTACTTCTGCACTTCGTGCATCTTTTGCGTGTACTTGTTCGAGGGCGTGTTCTCCTCGCCGTCGACCACGCCCTGCTGCAGCGCGGTGTAGACCTCGGAGAATGCCATCACCTGCGGGATCGCGCCGAAGGCCTTGATCTCGCCCTCGAGGATCTTGGAGGACTGGATGCGGATTTTCAGGCCCTTGAAGTCGTCGAGCTTCTTGAGCGGCCTGTTGGCGGTGAATTCCTTGAAGCCGTTGAACCAGTAGGCGAGCCCGACGATGCCCTTCGGCTCGAGCAGCTTGAAGAGCCCCTTGCCGACCGGGCCCTCGACGACATGCCCGAGCGAGCTCTCGTCGGCGAACATGTAGGGCAGGTCGAATACCTCGAACTTGCGCACGCCCAGGGGGCCGAACTTCGACACCGAGGGCGCGAGCATCTGCACCGCGCCCAACTGCAGCGCCTCGAGCTCCTCGCGGTCCTTGTAGAGCTGGCTGTTGGGATAGATTTCAACTTTGACTCGCCCCTTGGTCTTCGCTTCCGCGAGCTCCTTGAAGCGGATTGCGCCTTTGCCCTTGGGCGTGTCCTCGGTGACGACGTGGCTGAACTTGACGACAATAGGTTGAAATGCAGGCTGCTGCGCGTGCGCTCCGGTGAAGAGCGCGAATGCGATGACTGCTCCGGCGAATTGCACGAGCTTCATGGTCTTCCCTCCTATTGACATGCAGGCTCAAACGGCCTGCTCTGAAATCTCGACGAGGTTGCCGTCCGGATCGCGCACGTACACCGAGCGGATCGGTGCCTGCGCGCCGGTCTTCATCACCGGCCCCTCTATGATAGACACGTTGCACGCGGCAAGGCGAGCGATCACGTCCTTGAGCGGCACCGCCGCGATGAAGCAGAGGTCGAGCGTACCCGGGGCGGCGAGCGTCGCCTTGGGCTCGAATTCTTTTCCTTTTTCGTGGAGATTGATCTTCTGCTTGCCGAACTTGAGCGCCATGCGGCCTGCGCCGAAGCGCTCGAACTTCATGCCCAGCACCCGCGTGTAGAAATCGATGCACCGCTCGGTGCGGGCCGTGGTGAGGACGAGGTGGTCAAGATGATCGATCACGCCGTTCGCCTCCTTCGCGCGAGCAGCCGCGCGATAACGCGCGAGCCTATTTCACCGCGCCGACCGCTGCCGGCTCCTTGAACTTCGCGCCGGCCGCATTGGCCATGTAGACGACGGCGCGTTCCACTTCGGCGTCGGAGAGGTCGGACGCGCCGCCGCGCGGCGGCATCTGGCCTTCGCCTTTCAGCGCCACTTGCACGAGCGCTTTCTGGCCTTCGCGGATGCGCGGCGCCCAATCGCGCCTGTCGCCGAATTTCGGCGCCTTGTTCACGCCGGTGCCGTGACAGGCGATGCAGACGGTCTTGAATACCTGTTCGCCGGTCTTCGGCGTGCCTCCGGGTCCCGCTTCGCCGATGTTGACCTCGGCGACCGGCTTGATGCGCTTCGCGATTTCTTCCGGCGACATCGCCGGGCTGTCCTTGTCGAAATGTCTGCCTCCGGTGACGAGCTGTGTGAGCAGAACGATGACGATGATCGGGGCCACAAACGCGAGCACAACCACGGTCACGAGCTGTTTGGGAGTCTTGATCGGGGAGTCGTGCCCGTGATTGTCGTTCGCGCTCATTCGGGCGCCTCGTGCGAGGCTTAGGAAGGCGCGCATTATAGCGCCAAAGGCGCTGAGCGGCGACGCGCTTGCCGCGGCTGCCGCGAAGGCCGATAATCCGGAGCGAAATTTGCGAATCCCAAACAGCGGCGCCCTGTGCGCGCGCATCCCGCGACTCAATGATCGATCCCATCGTAGTCGAAGAATTGATCGACCGCGCGCTCGCCGAGGATATCGGCTTCTGCGACCTGACCTCGGAGCTGGTGATTCCCGCGGGCGCGCGCGCCGAGCTTGCGCTCAATGCGCGCGAGGACATCGTCGTCGCGGGCCTCGGCGTCGCGGCGCAGGTATTCCGCCGCCGCGTGCCGGAGTGCCGCGTCGAGCTGCGAGTGGAAGACGGCGAGCGCGTCAAAGCGGGCGCCGCGATGGGGCGCGTGGAGGGCCCTGCGCGCGGGCTGCTCGCGGTCGAGCGCACCGCGCTCAACTTTTTGCAGCATCTCTCGGGCATCGCCACGCTCACCGCGCGATATGCCGAGCGCATCGCCGGCACGCGTGCGGTGCTGATCGACACGCGCAAGACGATTCCCGGACTGCGCGCGCTGGAAAAGCACGCGGCACAGCTGGGCGGGGCGCGCAACCACCGCCTGCGCCTCGATGACGGGGTGCTGATCAAGGACAACCACGTCAGCATCTGCGGCTCGATCGCGGCGGCGGTCGGGCGCGCACGCGCGGGGACTCCGGTGCTCACCAGGATCGAGGTCGAGTGCGACACGCTCGAGCAGGTCAGAGAGGCTATCGCCGCAGGCGCGGACATGGTTCTGCTCGACAACATGAGCCTGGAGGAGGTGCGTCGGGCGGTCGCGCTTGCCGGGGGCCGGATCCCGCTCGAGGCTTCGGGCGGGGTGCGGCTGGAGACCATCCGCGCCATCGCCGAGACCGGCGTCGACTTCATCTCGGTGGGCCGCATCACGCAATCCGCGCCTGCGGTGGACATCGGTCTCGACGCGGTGGTCAGGGTGTAGCGTGGCGAGACACTCGGTGTGCCTGTTCTGCTCGGCGGTCGAAGAGCTGCCGGCGGCGGCGCGCAGCCTCGCCGCGCAGTTCGGCGCCGCCTGCGCCGCACGCGGCCTGCGCCTCGTCTACGGCGGCAGCGGCCGCGGGCTGATGGGCGTCGCGGCGCGCGCGGCCGCTGCGGCGGGCGGCGAGGTGCTCGGCATCATGCCGCGCCATCTTATTCGGCCAGAGCGCGCCGCGGACAACATCGGCACGCTGCAGATCGTGGACTCGCTCGCCGAGCGCAAACAGCGAATGGCCGAGGCGGCCGATCTCTTCGTCGCGCTTCCCGGCGGAATCGGAACGCTCAACGAGCTGATCGAAATGCTCACCTTGAACGATCTCGGCCTGCAGGCGAAGCCCGTGATCCTGTGCGCCAGCGACGATTTCTGGCGGCCGTTCACGGTCTTGCTCGAGCGCTTCCGCGCCTACGGCGTGCTGCGCGCGGGCGTCGAGCGCAGCCTGCGCGTCGCGGCCTCGGTCGATGAGACGATGCGCCTGATCGAGACCTGTCTCGCCTCCGCCGCGCGGATCACGGAATCGCCTCCGAAGCCAAAGGTCGCGCGTTCGATTCGCGCCGGGCGCGCCAGATTCTGCGATCCCGGCCTCAGGCGGAGATTCCGATGCGACGCCGCGCACAATCTGCTGTTGCAACGATGCTTCTCGCCCTGGCGTCCGCGGCGCTCGCCGGCGGCTCGAACTACGGCGTCGCCCCGGGGGCGAAGCAGCTCACCGGAAAGGTTTCGGAGTGGCCGGTGCCGACGCCGAAATTCGCCCGGGATCCGGCGCCCGGCCCCGACGGCAACATCTACATCACGGAGATGTATGCTGACCGCATCGCGCGCTTCGACACGAAGACGCAGAAGTTCAACGAATGGAATCTTCCGGCGGGCGCGCATCCTCACGGCCTGCTCGTCGACAAGGAAGGTCGGGTCTGGTACACCGGCAACGGCAACGGGACGATCGGAGAGCTGGATCCTTCGACCGGCAAGGTGACCGAGCACCGTACGCCTTCCGGCGGCAGCCCGCACACGCTGGTGATCGACGATACCGGAACGATCTGGTTCACGAATCAGTCCGGCTCCGTCGGCAGCCTTGACCGGACGAGCGGAAAAATCACTGAATACAAAATGTCGGGCGGCCCGTACGGCCTTGCGCTCGACAAGCAGGGCAACGTCTGGGTGTGCCGCATGAGCGCGGACAAAATGGGGATCATCGGCCCCAGGACGGGGAAAATCTCGGAGCTTTACATGGGCCCGGGCTCCCGGCCGCGCCGTGCCGCCGCCGCCCCGGACGGCACGCTGTGGGTCACGCTCTACGGCAACGGCAAGCTCGCGCACGTCGATCCGGCGGCGGGCAAGATCATCAAGGAATTCGATATGCCCGCCGGCGCGAACGGCGGGCCGTATGCCGTGACCGTCGATGCCAGGGGGCGCGTGTTCGCGAGCGAGATCGAAGTCGACACGGTGGCGATGCTCGATCCGAAGACCGAGAAGTTCCAGGTGTTCAAGCTGCCCTCGACAAACGTCGGCATCCGCAAGGCGATCGTCGACGCGCAGGGGCGCTTCTGGTACATGGGCTCGCACAACGGCCGGCTCGGGGTCATCGAGTAATTTTCGACAGAGGAGCGAACGAAAATGAAACGATTGCGGAAATTGCTCGCCTTCGCCGCCCTTGCGGCGGCGACGAGCGCGATGGCGCAGAACTATCCGACGCGGCCGGTCACCATGTTGGTCCCCTACGCCGCGGGCGGACCGACCGACACCGTTGCCCGAGTGGTGGCGCAGGCGATGGGGAAGCCGCTCGGGCAGACGATCCTTGTCGAGAACCGTCCGAGCGCGGGCGGAATTCTGGCGCCCGAGCAGGTGAAGAACGCAAAGCCGGACGGCTACACCGTCCTGATTCACCACATCGGCATGGCGACGACGCCGGCGCTGTACCGCAGCCTGCGCTTCAATCCGCTCGCGGATTTCGAGTACATCGGCCTCATCAACGACGTTCCGATGACGATCATCGCGCGGCAGAACTTCCCGGCGAAGGATTTCAAGGAGTTCCTCGCCTACATCAGGGCGAACAAGGACAAGGTCACTTTGGCGAACGCGGGGATCGGAGCTGCCTCGCATCTGTGCGGGCTGCTGTTCATGACCGCCATCAAGACCGACTTCCTGACCGTTCCCTACAAGGGCACCGCGCCGGCGATGAACGATCTGCTCGGCGGCCAGGTGGATTTCATGTGCGACCAGACCACCAATACGACCTCCCAGATCAAGAGCGGCAAGGTGAAGGCGTATGCGGTGACATCGAAGAAGCGCGTGCCGTCGCTTTCCGACATTCCGACGCTCGACGAGCTGGGGCTGAAGGGTTTCGAGGTCGGTATCTGGCACGCGCTATACGCGCCCAAAGGCACGCCCAAGCCCGCGATCGACAAGCTGGTCGCCGCGCTGCAGGAGGCGCTCAAGGACGCGACGGTGAAGCAGCGTTTCGCCGAGCTCGGTGCCGAAGCCTTTCCGCTTGACCGCGCCACCCCTGAGGCGCTGCATAAGTTCCTCAAGTCGGAAATCGAGAAGTGGGGGCCGATCATCAAGAAAGCGGGACAATACGCAGATTGAAAGTCGGCGTACTTACCTCCCTACCCCTCGACAGTTTAGGAGTCACCGGTCAGGCCACGCCGTTTTTCTTGAACCAGGCGAGCATCCGCTTCCAGCCGTCCTGCGCCGCTTCCTTGCGGTAGCTCGGGCGGTAGTCGGCGTTGAACGCGTGCGGCGTGTCCGGATAGACGTGGATGATCGACCGCTTGTCCTTGCCGAAAGCCTTGAGCGCGGCGCGCATGCGCTCCACCTGCTCGGGCGGAATGCCCTGGTCCGCGCCGCCGTACAGGCCGAGCACGGGGGCGTTCAGCCGGTCGGCGACGTCGATCGGGGTCTGCGGCATCGCCGGAGGCGTCGGCGACAGCCCGCCGTACCAGGCGACGGCGGCCTTGACCCGCTTGCTGTGCGCGGTAAACATCCACACCGTGCGCCCGCCGCGGCAGAAACCGGTGATGCCGAGCTTCTTCGCGTTCGCCCTGGGTTGTTTGTCGAGCCAGGCGACGAGCGCATCGAGGTCCGACAGCATGTCCTTGTCGTCGAGGCTGTTGGCCTTGGCGAGCACCTCCTTGATATCGGGAATCTGGGTTAGGTCGCCCTGGCGGAAGTAGGGTTCCGGGGTGACGGCATAGTAGCCGGCCTTGCCGAGCCGGCGCGTGACGTCCTTGATGTGCTCGTGCATGCCCCAGATTTCGGGGATGACGATGACGACCGGAAATTTCCCCTTTTTCTTGGGCGAGGCGAAATAGACCGGCAGATTGCCGCCGGAAACCGGGATCTGGGCGGCGCCCACATCCAGCCCGTCGGCGGGCGTGTTGATCATCGTCTGCGCCACGACCGGTCCGGCCGCGAGGGCGAAGCCGGAGGCGAGGCTGGATGCGATGAACCCGCGGCGGGTAAACGGCACCTTCGGGACGAGGCTCTCCATGTCGGGGTTGTCGAATTTGGCTCGGTCGTTCATCGTTTCCCTCCTGGTGCGGGGTTTGGAAGAAGCGCGTCGGTAAACAATCATACCCAAGGTTTCTTCCAGTCCGTGAAGCTCCCCACCCGTGAGCGTGCGTCCGGAGCCGCTAGCGCTTCGAGAAGGCGCGGAGCACGAGGAGGGCGGCGATCGCGAGAATTGCGGCCGGAAGAACGATGCCATAGCGCTTGAGCTTTTTCTTCCGGCGCTCGGTCTCCGCCCGCTCCGCTTCCATGAGCCGCGCGATTCGCTCCGCCGCGCCGAGCTGCTCCGCCGCCGGATCTCCGCCTTGACGCGCCCCGATCCCGCGGCGCGCCGCGTCGATCAAGGCCGCTTCCTTCGCCGAGAGCTTCTCCTTTTCCATGCGCTACATGAGGATGATGTCGAATTGTTCCTGGCCGTAACTGGTTTCCACCTGCATAGAAACGGGCTTGCCGATGAAATCGCCCAGCATCGCGAGTGACTGCGATTCCTCCTCGAGAAAGAAGTCGATGACCGACTGCGAAGCGAGGATGCGGAACTCGCGCGCGTTGAACTGGCGCGCTTCGCGCAGTATTTCGCGCAGGATCTCGTAGCACGCGGTCTGGGCGGTCTTCACCACGCCGCGCCCGCCGCAGGTGGCGCAGGGCTCGCACAGGACGTGTTCGAGGGACTCGCGCGTGCGCTTGCGCGTCATCTCGACCAGCCCCAGTCCGGTGAAGCCGTTCACCGTGATCCGGGTGCGGTCGCGCGCAAGCGCCTTGTTGAGCTCGGCGAGCACCGCCGCGCGGTGCTCGGGGTTCTCCATGTCGATGAAGTCGATGATGATGATGCCCCCGAGGTTTCTCAGGCGCAGCTGCCTCGCGATGACTTGGGCGGCCTCGAGATTGGTCTTGAAGACCGTGTCGTCGAAATTGCGCAGACCCACGTAGCCCCCGGTGTTCACGTCGATGGTGGTCATCGCCTCGGTCTGGTCGAGGATGAGGTAGCCTCCGCTCTTCAGCTCCACGCGGCGCGCCAGGGCCTTCTCGATTTCCTCTTCGACGTTGTACAGATCGAAGAGCGGCCGCTCGCCGGTGTAATGCTCGAGCTTCGGGAGCACGTTCGGCGTGTACTCGGCCGCGAACGACTGGAGCTTCTGGAAATTCTCGCGGGAATCGATCACGATGCGGCCGGTGTTTTCGCCCGCGATATCGCGCAGCACCCGCTGCGCGAGGGACAGGTCCTGGTGGAGCAGCGTGGGGGCGGGGGAGATGAAGGCGCGGCCGCGGATGTCGTGCCACAGCTTCCTGAGATAGCCGATGTCGGCGCGCAGCTCCGTTTCGGTGGCGGTTTCCGCGACGGTGCGGATGATGAAACCGCCGCTTTCGTCGGCCGGGAGGAGCTGCGCGAGCTTCTCGCGCAGGAGTTGCCGCTCGGTTTCGTCCTCGATCCGCTGCGAGATGCCGATGTGCGGGTCCTGCGGGAGATACACGACCAGCCGCCCGGCGATCGAAATCTGCGTGGAAAGTCGGGCGCCCTTGGTGCCGATCGGATCCTTGGTCACCTGGACCACGAGCGACTGGCCTTCCGACAGGATGCGCTCGATCGGCTTGCCTTCGGTCCCGGGCGTGCCTTGCCGCTCCTCCCAGATGTCGGCGACGTGCAGGAACGCCGCGCGCTCGAGGCCGATCTCGATGAAGGCCGACTGCATGCCGGGGAGCACCCGCGCCACGCGTCCGACGTAAATGTTGCCGACCAGCCCGCGGTTTGCGGCGCGCTCGACGTGCAGCTCCTGCGGAACCCCCGCCTGCATCGCGGCAACGCGCGTTTCCTGCGGCGTGCAGTTGATCAGGATGTCCTCGGTCACGATCGGAACCGTTCGACGAGTTGCGCGGTCTCGTACAGCGGGAGCCCCATGACTCCGGAATAGCTGCCGCGAAGCTCGGTCACGAACGCGGCGCCGCGACCCTGGATCGCGTACGCTCCGGCCTTGTCCATCGGCTCGCCGCCTTCGATGTAGGCTTGGATCTCGGCATCGGTGAGCTCGCAGAAGCGCACCCGGCTCTCGCTCACGAGGAGCTCCGCGCGGTATTCGAATTTCAGTCCGACCGCGGTGAGCACGCGGTGCTCGCGACCGGAGAGAAGGCGCAGCATGCGCACCGCGTCGGCCCGGTCGGCGGGCTTGCTGAGCATCTCTTCGTCGACGCACACGACGGTATCGGCGGCGAGCACCGGCAGTCTGCGCACCCGGCGCTGCACGACCCGTTGCCAGCCCGCCTCCGCCTTGGCGCGGCAGACGCGGCGGACGTAATCCTCGGGCGATTCGGCGGGGAGGGGCGACTCGTCGACATCGGGCGTGCGCGTCGGATACTCGCGCAGCACCAGCACCTCGAAGGCGACGCCGATCTGCTTGAGCAGCTCGCGTCGGCGCGGGCTGCGCGAGGCGAGGTAGACCCTGGTTTCGGTGCGGCTGATCATCACTCGCGGTGATACGGATGGTTGTGCAGGATCGATGCTGCCCGGTAAAGCTGCTCGGCAAGCATAACCCGGGCGAGGCCGTGCGGCAGCGTCATCGCGGACAAGCGCAACACGAGTTCCGCGCCGCGCGTCACCGCGGGCGCCAGGCCGTCGGCGCCGCCGATGAGAAGCGTCATATCCCGGCCGTCCTGGCGTCGCGCCTCGAGCCAGCGGGCGAGCTGGGCCGTCGTGAGCTCCCGTCCGCGCTCATCGAGCGCCACACGCATCGCCCCGCGTGGCACCGCCCGCTCGATGCGCTCGGCTTCGGCGGCGAGCAGTTGCGGCACGGTCTTGCCGGCGCTGCGCGGCTCGGGGCGAATCTCGGTGAGCTCCAGCCTGCAGCCGCGCGGCATGCGCTTGGCGTAATCGGCGAACGCTTCGTCCACCCAGCGTGGCATCTTGTTCCCCACCGCGACGAGGTACAGCTTCATCCGCGGCGCGCCGCGGCGGGGCGCCGCGCGCGCGGGCGGCGCGGCTTGGGCTGGCCCCACAGCTCCTCGAGGTTGTAGTACGAGCGCACCGCCGGCTGCATGATATGCACGATCACATCGCCGAGGTCGATCAGGACCCATTCTCCGCCTTCCTCGCCCTCGACGCCGTATACTCGCCCGCCGGCCGCCTTGGTCTTCTCCTGGACGCTGCCGGCGAGCGCCTTCAGCTGGCGGCCGGAGCCGGCGCTCGCGATGATGACGCGGTCGAACATCGAAGTAAGACGGGTGACGTCGAAGACATCGATGTCGCGCGCCTTGATGTCCTCGAGCGCCGCGACCGCGGCCTTCTGAAGCTTGCGCAGTTCCATCAGGAGGCGCTGCCCTCCTTCGTATACAGGCCGTGCGTCTCGATGTAGTCGTGAACCGCCGAAGGCAGCAGGTAGCGCGGGCTGCGCGCCTGGGCGAAGTGGGCACGGATCGCGCTCGCCGAGATGTCGAGCGCCGTGGTGCCGTAGGTGACGATGCTGCCTGCGGGCCGCTCGATCAGCACGTCGGGGGTGCCGGCGCGCTTGCGCCACTCGGCGGCGAGCGCCGCGGCCATCCCGCCCGGCGTGAGCGAGTGCCCCGGGCGTTGCGCGACGAAGATATGCGCGAGATCGAACAGGCCGCGCCAGCGCTCCCAGGCAACGAGATTGCGGAAGGCGTCGGTGCCGAGCAGAAGTACGATCGAGCGCTGCGCGCCCAGCCCGCGGCGCAGCCGCTCCAGCGTCTCGACGGTATAGCCGGGGGCGGTCTGGCGGATTTCCGCGTCGTCCAGCTCGAACAAAGGGTTTTTTCCGATGGCGAGGCGCACCATTTCCAGGCGGTGCTCCGCGCTCGCTTTCGGCGCGGTGCGGTGCCAGGGCTGGCCGGCGGGCACCCAGCGCACGCGCTCGAGACCGAGGATTTCGGCCGCCTCCTGCGCGAGGCGCAGATGCCCGAAATGCACCGGATCGAAAGTGCCGCCCATGATGCCGATCGGCGCGCTCATCGGCGCTCGACGCTTGAGGCCGAGCTCGAAGGGCGAGGCCGGACGGCGATCAAGAGGTTTTTCAGGCTTGCCTCAGGCGCGGATCTGGCCGTCGCCGAAAACGACGTATTTCTGGGAGGTCAGCCCCTCGAGGCCGACCGGACCGCGCGCGTGCAGCTTGTCGGTCGAGATGCCGATCTCGGCGCCGAGGCCGTACTCGAAACCGTCGGCGAAGCGCGTCGAGGCGTTGACCAGCACCGAGCTCGAATCGACTTCGCGCAAGAAACGCTTCGCGCGCGCCTCGTCCTCGGTGACGATCGCGTCGGTGTGCTGCGAACCGTATTTCCCGATGTGCTCGATCGCCGCATCGATATCCTTCACCACGCGCACGGCGAGGATGGGCGCGAGGTACTCGGCGTACCAGTCGTCCTCGGTGGCGGGTTTCATTTCCGGCACCAAGGCACGGGATTTTTCGTCGCCGCGCAGCTCCACGCCCTTGTCCGCGTAGATCTTGGCGAGCTTGGGCAGCACCTTGGACGCGATTCTCTCGTTCACGAGCAGCGTCTCCATGGCGTTGCAGACGCCGTAGCGCTGAGTCTTGGCGTTGTCGGCGATGCGGACCGCCTTCTCAGGATCGGCGCGGTCGTCGATATACACGTGGCAGACGCCGTCCAGGTGCTTGATCATGGGAATGCGCGACTCGCGCATCACGCGCTCGATCAGGTCCTTGCCCCCGCGCGGCACGATGATGTCCACGTACTCGTTCATGGAGAGCAGCGCGCCCACGGCGGCGCGGTCGGCGGTTTCGACGACCTGCACCGCATCTTCGGGCAGGCCCGCGGCGCGCAATCCCTCGTGCACGCAGAGCGCGATCGCCTGGTTGGAGCGGACCGCCGCCGACCCCCCGCGCAGGATGCAGGCGTTGCCTGCTTTCAGGCACAGCGCGGCCGCATCCGCCGTCACGTTCGGGCGCGACTCGTAGATGATGCCGATCACCCCGAGCGGCACGCGCATCTTGCCGACCTTGATGCCCGAGGGCTGCTCGCGCAGCTCGCTCACCGCGCCGACCGGATCCGGGAGCTTTGCGACCTGCTCCAAGCCCTCGGCCATGCTCTGGATACCCTTGTCGGTCAGCGTGAGGCGGTCGATGAACGCCGCGTCCTCGCCCGCCGCGCGGGCCGCCTTCACGTCCTCGGCATTTGCCGCGAGAAGCTTCTTCGCGTCGCGCCTCATTGCCCTGGCTGCGGCGAGGAGCACGCGGTTCTTGGTCGCGGTGTCCGCTCGCGCGACCTCGCGCGCCGCCGTACGCGCGCGGCGACCGACTTCGAGCATGTAACTCTTGATGTCCGAGGGGGCGTTCATGAAGGGAATTTTACGCCCGCCGGGCAGAGGCCGTCATTCCCGCAAGAGCAGGAACCCCTTCATTCGTCATTCCCGCGAAAGCGGGAATCAGGCGGAACCTGCGAACCGCAGCCCGAGCTGCAGCAGCTCGTCCCATGGGTCGCCCTTGATCACGCCTTTGATGACGCGGTCGACGTTCGCCGCCTGCTCGAGCGCGGCGAGCAGCGCCGCGCGGGTGAGCTTGCCCGCGGCCCGGCCGATGAGCGATTGCCGCGCGTCGCCCCACACGCGCGCCTCGCGGCAAACCTCGGCGAGCGGCTTGCCCGCCGCAAGCCCGTCCTGCACTTTAGCGATCGCGCGGATTTCCTCGGCGAGGATCCACAGCACGCGGGGCGGCGCCTCGCCTTCGCCGCGCAGGCCCTCGAGCATCCGCGCAAGCCGCGCCCGGTCGCCCGTGAGCATCGCCTCGCTGAGCTTCGCCGCGTCGTAGCGCGCGACGTTCAGCACCGCTTGCCGCACCGCTTCGAAATCCAGCTCGCCCGGCGGCAGGAGCAGCCCGAGTTTCTGGATCTCCTGGTGCGCGGCGAGAGAATTGCCTTCGACGCAGTCGGCGAGAAACTGCAGCGTTTCGGGCGCGGCCGTCTGTTTCTGCCGCGCAAGCCGCGACGCGATCCACTCGGGGAGCCGCGCGCGCTCGACCGGATGGATATTGACGACAACTCCCGCGCTCTCGAGCGCCTTGAACCACGGCGAGGACTGGCCGGACCTGTCCAGCCGCGGCAGCGACATGAGCGTGAGCGTGTCGGGCGGGAGCTCCGCGCACCAGGCCCCGATCGCCTCGGCCCCGTCCGGCCCGGGCTTGCCCGTGGGCAGGCGAAGCTCGATCAACTTCCTGGTGCCGAACAGGGACAGGCTCGCGCCGCTCGCCGCGAGCTCGCGCCAGTCGAATCCGCGCTCGGCGGCAAGGAGGACGCGCTCCGAAAAACCGTCCGCGCGCGCGCGCGCCCGGATCGCATCGGCGGCCTCGAGCGCAAGCAGCGGCTCGTCGCCGTGGAGCACGTAGAGCGGGCGCAGGCCGCGCGCGAGATGGGACTCGAGCTGCTCGAGCCGAACGGCGCTCACTGGACTGCGCCGGGCCCTTTCTCGGGCTCGGGCCTCGCGGGTTTCGCCGTGATCATTCGGCGCAAAATCTGCTGCACCATGTCGGCCTGCATGTCGCGGTAGAGCAGCCCCTCCTCGGCCTCCTTGGAGAGCACCTGCGCGTCGTTGTAGGTGAGCTCCCGCATCAGCAGGATTTCGCTCGTCGGCAGATACACCTGGCCCTTGGGGTCGGTGACGCGAAAGCCGACCCGATAGCGCAACTGATACTCCTGCACCCGGCCCGCTGAGGTGAACGAGAGGATCACCTTTTCGCGCGACTCCTGGGTAAAACCGAGGACCGCCTCCGCCTCCTTGGGACTGTCCACGAGCCGCGTCCTGCTCGCCACCGCGAGGTTGCGCTTGAGCTCGAGCGCGAGCGGCGAGTTTCCCGGGATATAGAGCGTCTGGAACGGCAGCTGCGCCTGGCCGCGAAGCTGAAAGCCGCAACTGGCCAGCAGCGCCGCAACGATCAATACGAAAAAACGCATCGGGGACCGGTCATCAGACCACCACGTTGACGAGCCGTCCCGGCACCACCACGACCTTTTTCACCGCCTGGCCGTTGGTGTAGCGGGTCACCGCGTCGTGCGCGAGCGCGAGCCGCTCGAGCTGGGAGCGATCCGCCGATTTCGGCGCGCGCATGTGGCCGCGCAGCTTGCCGTTGACTTGGAGCACGAGCTCGACCTCGTCCTGTTCCAGCGCTACCTCATCGACGACCGGCCAGGGCGTACCTAGCAGATCGCCATGCCGGGCGGCGTAACCCAGGTCCTTCCACAGTGCGTGGGTGATATGGGGCGCGACCGGGTAGAGAACGCGTAACAAGAAGCTCATCGCTTCCGAAGTAGCCTGCGACACGGCATTTACGCTGACAACTCCTTGCCCTCCGGAAAAACCTTCGAGCAGATTGAGCATCTTCATGCAGGCGGACACGACCGTGTTGTACTGCATTCGTTCGTAGTCGTAGGACGCTTGCTTTAGTGCAAGATGGATTCCTCTGCGAAATTCGCGTATTGCAGGTGGTTGCAAGGACCAATCCGTAACTAGGACCAGTCTATTGGTCGAGACGAGATCTGCCGCGGTCTTTCCGTGTCCTGCGGCGAATAGCCAAAGCCTCCGAAGAAATCTGCTTCCGCCCTCCACTCCCGCATCCGACCACTCGAGCGTCTGTTCCGGCGGCGAGGCAAACATCATGAAGAGCCTGGCGGTGTCGGCACCGTACTTCTCGATCAGATCCTGCGGATCGACGCCGTTGTTCTTCGATTTCGACATGGTGCCGATGCCGTCGGACTCGACCGGCCTGCCGTCGGAGCGCAAGACCGCGCCGATCCTCTGGCCCTTGTCGTCGTGCTTCAGCTCGATCTCGGCCGGGTTGTAGTAGGTGATGCGGCCTTCGCCGCTCTTCCTGTAGAAAATCTCGTTCAGCACCATGCCCTGCGTCAGGAGGCGCGTGAACGGCTCGTCCACCGGGATGAGGCCGAGGTCGCGCATCACCTTGGTCCAGAAGCGCGAGTAAAGCAGATGCAGGATCGCGTGCTCGATCCCGCCGATGTACTGGTCGACCGCCAGCCAGTAATTCGCGCGCTCGTCCACCATGTACTTCGCTTGATCCGGGCAGGCGAAGCGGATGAAATACCAGGACGAGTCCACGAAGGTGTCCATGGTGTCGGTCTCGCGCTTCGCCGGCTTGCCGCACCTCGGGCATTTGCAGTTCACGAACGACGGCGTTTTCGCGAGCGGATTGCCGCTGCCGTCGGGAACGAGGTTCTCAGGCAGCACGACAGGAAGCTGGTCGTCCGGCACCGGCACGTCGCCGCAGCCGTCGCAGTGAACGACCGGAACCGGCGTGCCCCAGTAGCGCTGGCGCGAGATGCCCCAGTCGCGAAGGCGCCAAGTGACCTGCTTGTCGCCGAGTCCCTTCGCTTTCAGGTCCGCGGCGATCGCATCGACCGCGGCCGCGTAGTCGAGGCCGTCGTATCGGCCCGAGTTCACGCAGCGGCCATAGTCGGCGTACCACGGCTGCCAGGCTTCGGTCGAGTACGGTTTGCCCTCGACGTCGATCACCGGCTTGATCGGAAGCCGATACTTCTTCGCGAACGCAAAATCGCGCTCGTCGTGTCCCGGCACGCCCATCACCGCGCCTTCGCCGTAGGCCATGAGCACGTAGTTGCCGACCCAGACTTCGATCTTCTCGCCCGTGATCGGATGGGTGACGAAAAGACCCGTGGGCATGCCCTTCTTGTCGAGCTGGGCGAGGTCGGCTTCCATCACCGAGCCGCGCTTGCACTGCGCGACGAAGGCGGCGAGCTTCGAATTCGATTTCGCCGCGTGCGCGGCAAGCGCATGCTCGGCCGCGACTGCGCAGAAGGTGACGCCCATCAGCGTGTCGGCGCGCGTGGTGAAGACGCGCAACAGCTTTTTCTCGCCGGCGAGCTCGTAGGGGAAACCGATGTTGACGCCGTGGCTCTTGCCGATCCAGTTGGCCTGCATCGTCTTCACGCGCTCGGGCCAGCCGCTCAGGGTGTCGAGTGCGGCGAGCAGCTCTTCGGCGTAGGCGGTGATCCGCATGTAGTACATCGGGATCTCGCGCTTTTCGACGAGCGCGCCCGTGCGCCAGCCGCGGCCGTCGATCACCTGTTCATTGGCGAGCACCGTCTGGTCCACCGGGTCCCAGTTCACCACGCCGGTTTTCTTGTAGACGAGGCCGCGCTCGAGCATCCTCAGGAACAGCCACTGGTTCCAGCGGTAGTACTCGGGCGAGCAGGTGGCGAGCTCGCGCTTCCAGTCGATGGCGAAGCCGAGCGACCGGAGCTGCCTTTTCATGGCGGCGATGTTCTCGTAGGTCCACTTCGCCGGCGGCACGCCGTTCGCCATCGCCGCGTTTTCCGCCGGCAGCCCGAACGCGTCCCAGCCCATCGGCTGCAGAACGTTGTAGCCCCGCATCCGGTAGAAGCGGGTCATGACGTCCCCTATGGTATAGTTTCTGACGTGCCCCATATGCAGCTTGCCCGAGGGATACGGGAACATCGACAGGCAGTAGAACTTCGGGCGGCCGGTATCCTCCGCGGCGCGAAACGCCCCAGTCCGGTCCCAATGCTCCTGCGCTTCGCGCTCGATGATTTCCGGGTGATACTGAGGCCGCATGAGCAGGATTCGCCGAGAAAACGTGAATTATAACCGTGCGGGTTGGTGCCGGGCCGAATCCGGATCCGTTCGATTTCCGTATAACCGCGATTTGCGGAGGACGTCATGGTGAAGCTATTTTCCGCGGGTGCCGCGTTGCTCGCGTTCGCGCTGGCAGGTGCCGCCGGGGCCGCGCCCGATGTCGTGGTCGAGGCGGTGCAGATGCCCGCCTGGGTCGAGCGCGACGGCGCCAAAATTCCGCTGACGCCGGGCATGGAGCTGAAGAACCGCGATGAGCTGAGGACCGGGCCCGATTCCCGCCTGCTCCTCATGACGGCCGATGGCAGCTGGATCAAGCTCGGGGAAAGAGCCTCGCTCACGCTCGACGGCTTGCAATTGCGCAAGGACGATGTCTTCCAGGCGGCGCTGAAAGTCGCCGAAGGCGCGTTCCGCTTCACCACCGAGGTGCTGAAGGGGGCTCGCGGCAAGCGCGAGGTCAATATCACCGTCGCGACCGTGACCGCCGGAATCCGCGGCACCGATCTGTGGGGCAAGTCCTCGCCGGGCAGGCAGATCGTGTGCCTGATCGAAGGCAAGGTCGAGGTGACGCCGCCCGGCGGAGACGCGATCCCGATGGACAGCCCGATGTCGTTCTACGTGCGTGAAGACGGCAGGTCGCAACCGGTCGCGCTGGTGTCGAGGGCGCAGCTCGCGCTATGGGCGCTCGAAACCGAAACGCGGTCGGGCGAGGGCGTGGCCGAGCGCGGCGGCAAGTGGAAGATCACCGCCGCCTCAGGCAAGTCGCTCCGCGACGCGCTGGACGTGGGCAAAGCGCTGCGCGATGCGGGTTATCCTGCCGAAATCCAGCCTGCCAAGATCAAGGACAGGCGCGTCTACGACGTGCGGCTGTCGAATTTCAAGAGCAAGGGGGACGCGGAGTTCGTCGTGCGTAACCTGAGGCGGCAGGAGGCGCTCGGAAAGTACAACTACAAGGTCGGCATGTAAATTCGTCTGGCCGCGATCGCGCGGACCGGGCAAATCCGCGCGCTTTCTGCGCTGCTCCGCGGCTTTGGGACCGCGGCATGCGGCGGTAAAATCGCGTTTTCGGCAAAGCATGCATGTCCGGCCTCCTCGAGAACCTCAACCCCGAGCAACTCGCCGCGGTCACGCTGCCCGATCAGTCGGCGCTGATTCTCGCCGGCGCCGGCTCGGGCAAGACGCGCGTCCTCACCACGCGCATCGCCTGGTTGATCCAGACCGGCAACGTCGGCCCCAACGCCGTTCTCGCCGTCACCTTCACCAACAAGGCGGCAAAAGAGATGCTCACGCGCATCTCGGCGATGCTGCCGATCAACACGCGCGGCATGTGGGTCGGGACTTTTCACGGCCTGTGCAATCGCCTCTTGCGCGCGCACTACCGCGACGCGGGCCTCCCGCAGCTCTTTCAGATCCTCGACTCGCAGGATCAGCACGCCGCGGTGAAACGCGTGCTGAAGGCGGCGAACGTCGACGAAGACCGGTTTCCGGCGCGGGACGTGCAATACTTCATCAACTCGGCAAAGGAGGAAGGCAAGCGCGCGCGGGACCTCGAGATCGGCGACGAAATCACCCGCCGCCATGCCGAGCTGTACGCGGCCTACGACGAGCAGTGCCAGCGCGAGGGCGCGGTGGATTTCGCCGAGCTGCTGCTGAGGACCTACGAGCTGCTGTCACGAAACGAGATCCTGCGCGAGCACTACCAGCGCCGCTTCAGGCACATTCTCGTGGACGAGTTCCAGGACACCAACCGCCTGCAATATCGATGGCTGAAGCTGCTCGCCGGAAAATCGAACGTGATGTTCGTGGTTGGGGACGACGACCAGAGCATCTACCGCTTCCGCGGCGCGCACGTCGGCAACATGGCCGAGTTCGAGCGCGACTTCCACGTCGAAAACGTGATTCGCCTTGAGCGGAACTACCGCTCGGTCGGTCACATCCTCGCCGCCGCCAACGCGCTCATCGCGCACAACCGCAGGCGCCTCGGCAAGAACCTGTGGACCGCGGCCGGGCACGGCGAGCCCGTGCGCGTCTACGAGGCGCAAAGCGACGAGCACGAAGCGAGATGGCTCGCGGAGGAAATCCAGTCGCTCGCTCGCGAGGGCCTGCGCCTTGCCGACATGGCCATCCTTTACCGCTCCAACGCGCAATCGCGCGTGATCGAACACGCGCTTTTCTCGAGCGGCGTGCCGTACCGCGTCTACGGGGGCTTGCGCTTTTTCGAGCGCATGGAGATCAAGCACGCGCTCGCCTACCTGCGGCTTGCGGCAAATCCCGGCGACGACAGCGCATTCCTGCGTGTGGTCAATTTCCCCGCGCGCGGCGTCGGTACGCGCTCAATCGAAGCCTTGCAGGATGCGGCGAAGGCCGGCGGCACGAGCTTGTACCCAGCGGTCACGCAGTTGTCGGGCAAGGCGAGGGCGGCGCTCGCCGCGTTCGTGCGCCTCGTCGAATCGCTGAAGGCGGAAACCCGGGGACTGCCGCTGCCGGAGGCGGTCGAAGTGATGCTCGAGAAAAGCGGGCTCGTCGTCCATTACAAAGGCGAAAAAGACGGCGCCGACCGCGTCGAAAACCTGCTGGAGCTCGTCAACGCCGCCGCTGCATTCGCGCAGGAAGAGGAGGAAAACGATCTGCCCGCGTTTCTTGCGCATGCCGCGCTCGAATCGGGCGAGAGTCAGGCGGCGGAAGGAGCCGATGCGTTGCAGCTGATGACGATGCATTCGGCCAAGGGCCTGGAATTCCACGCTGTGTTCATCACGGGACTCGAGGAGGGACTATTCCCGCACGAACAGAGCGTGCTCGAGGACGACGGACTGGAGGAAGAGCGGCGGCTCATGTACGTCGCGATCACGCGCGCGAGGACGCGCCTCTACCTTTCGTTCGCGCGGACGAGGATGCTCCACGGGCAGACGCGCTACAACGTCGCCTCCCGCTTCCTCGAGGAAATTCCCGAGAACGTGGTCAAATGGCTCACGCCGCGGCTCGGACGCGGCAAGCTCGAGGACGCGGTGTGGGCGCCGGAGCCGAACAAAGGCTTCAAGCCCAAAACACCGGACCACGGGTTCCGCATCGGCCAGTCGGTGCTGCACCCGAAGTTCGGCCAGGGCGTGATCGTCGATGCCGAAGGCTCCGGCACCGACGCGCGACTGCAGATCAATTTCGGGAAGCAGGGAATGAAGTGGCTCGCGCTGGAGTACGCGAAGCTGACCTCAGCATAGCTGAAAAATCAGTTGTCCCGCCCGGCTCCGAACAGAGTCAACTGGCTGGCACCGACCAGCACCGCCTGTTCCACCGCGCGTTTGGCTTCCTCAAGCGTCGCGGCTTCGCCGGCGTGGTCGCCCGCCTGCCAGCGGTACACGCCGTCCCATTCTTTTTTCGGACCGAGTTTGACCACTCCCAGCCGCTCCTTGCCGAGCCAGTAGCCGTGGGACAGGTAGCCGCGTTCCCAGAAGGCCTGCTTCCTCGAGCGCTTCGGCATCCGCTCCTCCCCAGCCCGCATTCTACTCACGCGCGGGCGTTCGGGGGAGAGGGGCGCGAACTCCCGCCTACCACAGCGCGCCGATCGAAATCAGCCAGTAGCGAGCGAAACGCCCCGCCGCCTGAAAGAGCATGATCGAAAGCCAGTTGAGCTTGAGCCAGCCCGCAGCGACGCAAAGCGCGTCGCCGACGAAGGGCAGCCACGCAAACACGAGAAGGGGCGCGCCGTAGCGCCGCAAGCGATCGAGATGCATGAACGGCTTTCTCGAGCCGATGTAGCGTCCGATCACGTAAGAGGTCATGCCGCCGAGGGTGTTGCCGAAGGTGGCGACCGCGAGCGCGGGCCAGAGCAGTTCGCCGTGCATTCTCAGCAGAGTGAAGAGCACCGCCTCCGAGCTCAAGGGAATGAGCGTCGCCGCAAGAAAGGTCGCAGCTAACAGGGACGCGAGGCTCGCCCCGGGCGAAAGAAGAGTCTCCACCCCGCAAGCATAGAGGGAAATTTCCGTCTCGTGTACAGTATCGAAAGCTCCCCAAAGGGGGAGGTGGAGGACCCCCTTTGGGGGGTACGAAAAACAGCGTGAAAAACGACTATCTGGAACGGATTCTGAGAGCGCGGGTGTACGACGTCGCGGTGGAGACGCCGCTCGAGGTCGCGCCCAATCTTTCGGCGCGGCTCGGCAACCGCCTCATGCTCAAGCGCGAGGACTTGCAGCCGGTGTTCTCCTTCAAGCTGCGCGGCGCGTATAACAAAATGGCGAACTCGGACTCCTCGGCGCTCAGGCGCGGCGTCATCGCATCGTCGGCCGGCAACCACGCGCAGGGCGTGGCGCTCGCCGCACAGAAGCTCGGCTGCCGCGCGGTGATCGTGATGCCGGTGACGACCCCCAAGATCAAGGTCGACGCGGTGAAGGCCCGGGGAGCGGAGGTGCTGCTGCACGGCGACACCTACGACGAGGCCTACGCCGAGGCGAAGCGCCTCGGAAGGGCGCGCAGGCTGGGCTTCGTTCACCCCTACGATGATCCGGATGTGATCGCCGGGCAGGGCACGATCGGCATGGAGATCCTGCGTCAGACGGCGCACCCGATCCACGCCGTGTTCGTCGCCGTCGGCGGCGGCGGGCTCGTCTCGGGCATCGCCTCCTACATCAAGCGGCTGCGCCCGCCGATCAAGGTCTTCGGCGTCGAGCCGGTCGATGCCGACGCCATGGCGCGCTCGCTCAAGGCCGGGCGGCGCGTCGTGCTCGAGCACGTCGGCTTGTTCGCCGACGGCGTCGCGGTGAAGCAGGTGGGCGAAGAGACGTTCCGGTTGTGCCGCGAGCTGCTCGATGGAATGATCCTCGTCGACACGGACCAGATCTGCGCGGCGATCAAGGACGTGTTCGAGGATACGCGCACGATCCTGGAGCCCGCGGGCGCGCTCGCCATCGCGGGCGCGAAGGCCTACGTCGAGCGCTCCGGCGTGCGCGGAAAGAAGCTCGTTGCCGTCGCCTCGGGCGCGAACGCCAACTTCGACCGGCTGCGCTTTGTCGCCGAACGCGCCGAGATGGGCGAACAGCGCGAAGCGATCCTCGCGGTCACCATTCCCGAACGCCCGGGCAGCTTCAAGAAATTCTGCGCCACGCTCGGCGCGCGCAACATCACCGAGTTCAACTACCGCATCGCCGACCCCCGGGAAGCGCACGTATTCGTGGGCGTCGAGGTGCACAACCGCGACGAGACCACGAAGATCGTCAAGGTTCTCGAGCGCGAGGGGCTGAAGACGCTCGACCTCTCCGGCGACGAGATGGCGAAGCTCCACGTGCGCCACATGGTGGGAGGACACGCACCGCTGGCGATCCGGAAGGGCGCGCGCCATTTGCCGGACGAGCTGCTCTACCGGTTCGAGTTTCCCGAGCGGCCGGGGGCGCTGATGAAGTTCCTCTCGAACATGCGCACCGACTGGAACATCAGCCTGTTCCACTACCGCAATCAAGGCAGCGACTACGGGCGGGTGCTGGTCGGCATGCAGGTTCCGCGTCACGAGATGCGCCAGTTCCGGGGCTTCCTCGACGCGCTCGGGTACCCTTGCGTGGACGAGACGCGCAATCCCGCTTATCGGCTGTTCCTGGGCTAGCGCTCCGTGCCTTCGCCGAAATAGTCCGGCGCGATCTCGCCCGCGTAGCAGGGCGGCGAGGAGAACGACTGCGGATTATCGAGGAACTTGAGGCCCTCCGGCTCGCGCTGGTACGCGCCGCGCTCGGTGACGACAAAATCCACGGGAATGTCGTAAGGCTGCGGATAGATCGTCTGCAGGTGCGCGGGCTCGTAAGACACGCCGATAACGCGCGGGCGCTTCTCGAAAGCGGCAAGTGTCCGGTCGAAGAACCCGCCGCCATAGCCCAGCCGATAGCCCTGCGCGTCCCAGCCGAGCATGGGCAGCAGCACGTGATCGGGGCGGACTTCAGGTGAGGCCTCGGGATACGGGATGCCGAGCGGTCCCTCGGCCAGTTTCACGCCGGGGTGCCATTCGCGAAAGATGAGCGGCGTCTTCGGCGCGACCACCGCCGGTAGCGCGGCGGTCGCGCCGCGCCGGCGCAGCGCAGCGACCAGATGGCGCGCATCGTATTCGTTCTTGTACGGCCAGCAGAACGCGACGGTGCCGTGCACCAGATCCGGAAACGCGCGTTGAATATGGCTGTCGATGCGCATGCGCCACCTTGCGAGGAGGTCCTTGCCTAGCGCCTGTCGCTCGCGCAGCAGCCTCGCGCGCTCGCTTTTGCGCCAGGCGGCGAGTTCCGCAGGAGTCATGTCAATCGACCTCAAGAATCGTGCAAAAATCCTTCATTCTCTGTGAGAAACGTCAGCGTCCGTGAGAAGCACCTGTGCTATTCTTCGGCCGCCATGCGATTTCTCACTATAACACCGGCTCGAGCGATATTCGCTGCGTTGATGCTTGCCGCGCCTGCGCCGGGCTTCGCCGCGAAGGGCCAGGACGACGCCCTGCTCGCCGCGCGCGACGCCCTCGCATCGAGCAACAAGGCGAGGCTCGACCAGGCCGCCGCAAAACTCAAAGGCCATGTGCTCGAGCCTTATGTCGAATACTGGCGGCTTTTCCTGCGCCTGCCGGCCGCTCCCGCGGAGCAGGTGCGCGACTTCCTCTTCAGATACTCGGACACCGCGCTCGCCGAGCAGTTGCGCGGCGACTGGCTCAAGGTGCTCGGCAGGAGCCGCCGGTGGGAGCTGTTCCGCGCGGAATACCCGGCTTTCGCCGGCGACGATCCCGAGGTCGGCTGCTACGCGCTGCTCGGGCGCTGGGAGCGCGAGGACGAGTCGGTGCCGGGGGATTTCCGGTCGTTCTGGACCGCGCCCCGCGAGCTTCCCGAAGGCTGCGTGGCGCTCGCCAGAGCGATGCTCAAGTCGGGCCGGCTCGGCACGCGCGATGTCTGGGAGCGGTTCCGCGTGCTTGTCGACGCCGGTCTCATGTCCACCGCGAGGCGTCTCATGGAATACCTGCCGCGTGATCAGGCCATCGAGGCAGCGCAACTGCGCGCGGTTGCCCGCGCCCCGCTCAAATTTCTCCAGAAACCGCAGCCCGACCTGACCAAGGTGCGGGACCGGGAGCTCGTCCTCGCGGCGCTCACGCTCGCTGCGGATGAGGGTCCCCTTGCCGCCGCCGTTTTGTGGAAGGGAAAACTGAGTGAAACGTTTCCGTCCGAGGACCGGAGCCGTGTCTGGCTGATGCTCGCCGTGAACGGCGCGCAACGCCACGTGCCCGAAGCGCTCGACTGGTTTGGCGAGGCGGGTGATGCGCCGCTCTCCGACGAGCAGCTCGCCTGGCGCGCGCGCATTGCGCTGCGCTCCGAAAAATGGGCCGAGGTCAAAGCCTCGATCGAGCGCATGTCCGCGGTCGCGGGAAACGAACCGGCGTGGATCTACTGGTACGGCCGCTCCGAGCGCGCCCTGGGCAATCCGCTCGAGTCCGAAGGCTACTTCGAGCGCATCGCCGGGCAGTTCCACTTCTACGGCCGTCTTGCGGCCGAGGAACTGGGCATGAAGTTCGAGCTTCCGCCCAAGGCGGCCCAGTCCTCCGACGAGGAGGTTGCCAGGGTCGCCGCGCTTCCCGGGATCCAGCGGGCGCTCGCGCTGTATCGTGCCGAGCTGCGCACCGAGGGCACGCGTGAGTGGCTCTGGAGCATACGCGGCATGGACGATCGTCATTTGCTCGCCGCCGCGGAGCTGGCGCGCCGCGACCAGGTCTGGGATCGCGCCATCAACACCGCCGACCGGACCGTTGCCGAGCACGATTTCTCCGTTCGCTATCTCGCGCCCTACCGCGAGCTCCTTGCGCAGAAAGCGCGCCAGCATGAACTGGAAGCGCCCTGGGTGCTGGGCATGGTGCGCCAGGAAAGCCGCTTCATCATCGACGCCAACTCATCGGCCGGAGCCTCGGGCCTGATGCAGGTCATGCGCTCCACGGCGAAGTGGGCGGTGAAGAGAACCGGCGTGAAGAATTTTTCCTGGTCGCGTCTCCGGGAACCCGAACTCAACGTTGCGCTCGGGACGTATTACCTGCGGCACGTGCTCGATCGGCTGGACGGCAGCCCGGTGCTCGCGGCGGCCGCCTACAACGCCGGACCCACCCGGGTGCGCCAGTGGCGGGACGCCAGACCGATCGAAGGCGCGATTTTCACTGAAACCATCCCCTTCTACGAAACCCGCGATTACGTCAAGAAGGTGATGGCGAACACGGTGTACTACGCCGCGATTTTCGACGGCCAGGCGATTTCGCTGAAAGAGCGCCTCGGCACGATCCCTCCCCGGCCGTCCCCGGGCGGGGTGGTCGCGATGCAGGGCAAACCCGGCGAGTAAGCCTCTCACCGTCCCGGACTCGAAGGAGGCGGCGCCTTCGAGGACTCGCCTGTCCTGGCTGTCGTTTGCTTCCTTCGCGGTTAAACTAGCGCTTTCCCGGGCGCGGCATCATGAGTCGCATTCTGGTCGTCGGCGGCAGCGGCTTTATCGGCCGTCATCTGGTCCGCCTGCTGGTCGAGGACGAACACGTCGTGATCGTGCCCACGCGCCGGCGCGAGCGTGCCAAGCACCTCATTCTCCTGCCGACGGTGGACGTGGTCGAGGCCGACGTGCACGATCCCGCAATCCTCGCGCGCCTCGTTGCGGGCTGCGACGCGGTCGTCAATCTGGTGGGAATCCTGCAAGGGCGCCGGGGCGATCCATACGGTCCGGACTTCGCCCGCGCCCACGTCGAGCTGCCCCTGAAGATCGTCGAGGCGTGCAAAAAAAACCGCGTGCCGCGCCTGCTGCACATGAGCGCGCTGAACGCGCACGCCGACGCGCCGAGCCGGTACCTGCGCTCCAAGGGCGAAGGCGAATCCTCGGTGCTCGCGGCGCAGGACGATTTGGCGGTGACCCTATTCCGTCCGTCGGTCGTATTCGGCCCGGAAGACCGCTTTCTCAACCTGTTCGCGAGCCTGCAGCGCTGGCTGCCCGTCATGCTTCTCGCCTGCCCGCGGGCGCGTTTCCAGCCCGTTTACGTCGGTGACGTCGCGCGCTGTTTCCGCGCGAGTCTCGCCGGGGAGGAAAGCTTCGGCAAACGCTACGACCTCTGCGGCCCGCGCGCCTACAGCCTGCGCGAGCTGGTCGAGTACGCCGGCAGAACGAGCGGCCATCCCCGGCCCGTCATCGGTCTTCCCGACCGGATTTCGTTTCTCCAGGCCTGGGCCATGGAATGGCTGCCGGGCCAGCTCATGTCGCGCGACAACTACTACTCGATGAAAATCGACAGCGTCTGCAGTTGCGAATTTCCCTTCGGCCTGCAACCCACGCCGCTTGAAGCGGTGGCCCCGGTGTATCTCCGCGGCATCTATCCCCGCTCGCGCTACAGCTGGTTCCGCTACCGGGCCGGCCGCTAGGCGCCATGAAGATCTATCGCGTAGGAGGGTCGGTCCGTGACGAGCTTCTGGGCCTGCCCGTAGTGGACCGCGACTACGTGGTGGTCGGCGCTACGCCGGAGGAGATGGTGCGCCTCGGTTACAAGCCGGTGGGCAAGCGCTTTCCCGTTTTTCTGCATCCGGAGACGCACGAGGAATACGCGCTCGCGCGCACCGAGCGCAAAGTAGCGCGCGGCTACAAGGGCTTTCAGATCCACTGCGCGCCGGAGGTGACGCTCGAGCAAGACCTGGAGCGCCGCGACCTCACCCTCAACGCCATGGCCCGCGACGAAGAGGGCCGCCTCGTCGACCCCTTCGGCGGCGCGGCCGACCTCGAACGCGGGTTGCTGCGTCACGTGAGCCCCGCGTTTGCCGAGGATCCGGTGCGGATTCTGCGGGTGGCGCGCTTCGCCGCGCGCTTCGGATTCGCGGTCGCCCCCCAGACCATGGCGCTGATGCGGACGATGGTCGCAAACGGCGAGGCCGAAGCGCTGGTGCCCGAGCGCGTGTGGCAGGAATTTTCCCGGGGCCTGATGGAAGGCGATCCGGGCCGGATGTTCGCGGTGCTCGCCGAGGCCGGGTTGCTTGGCAAGCTGCTGCCCGAACTCGGGCTCGAGTTCGAGGACGGCCGGGCCGCGAACGACGCCGCCCGCATTGTCGTGCGGGGACTCGCGTGCGCCGCGGGCCAGAGACTCGGCCTCGCGGTCCGCTTTGCGCTGGTCGCTTCTCGCCCGGCTTCGGCCGAGGCGACGCGTGCGCTGTGCGAGCGTCTCAAGGCCCCCAACGGATGCCGTGATCTCGCGGTCCTCGCGCAAAGGCACGGCGAAAAGGTAAAGGGCGCGGCCGAGCTCCGTGCGCCGGAACTCCTGCAGTTGCTCGAAGCTTGCGACGCTTTCCGCCGTCCGGAGCGGCTCGAGGAGTTGCTCGCGCTGTGCGAGTGTCTGCAGCACGGCGAGCGCGGCTGGGGAGAGACGCCTTATGTGCCGCGTGTGGCGCTGCGGCGCGCGCTTGCCGCAGCGTCGGGCATCGACGCCGCGCGAATCGCGGCCGAAAGCGCAAAGTCCGATATCGCCGCAAAAGTGCGCCGCGCGAGGGCCGACGCGATCGAGGCGGCGCTCAAAGAATGACGCGATCCGCCGCCGCCATGCTCTGGCATGGCCTGAAGCAGAACCTCCTCGCGGGAACGCGCCTCGCGCTGTTTCTGCCGGTGCGCGCGCTCGACTTCCGCGTCTCGGTCGGGCAATACGCGGCGCTCGTCTTGGCGAGCCTCGCGTTCTGGCTCGCCGGCGGCATGTTGAGCGGCGGTTTTCAGGGTGACATCGACTTCGGCGCTCTCACGGCGGCCTTGGCGCAAATTCCGCTGATACTGGCCGTGTGCTTTGTGGCCGCGGCGCTGTTCCGGGAACCCTCGCTCGCTCTCGCGTTCGCGGTGCTGCTGGTCGCCACCGACCCGATTTTCGAGATCGTCGCGGCGGTGGTCCAGTTCGCCGCAGGTTTCGAGGCGATTGTGCCGTACGAGAACGCGGCGAAATGGGCGTTCCTCGCCTGGGCTTTTGCCGTCGTAGCGCGGGCCCAGCTCGTGCTCACCGGCTGGCGCGGCCGCGCATCCGCGCTCGCCCTCGCCTCGTTCTTCGCGCTGCTCGTGTCGCTCGTCTGGTTGTTTCCGCGCACCGAGCTCTGGGTGCCGGTCGAGGAAGAGGCCGACGCCGGGGCGCCCCGCGCGGGCGTCCTTCAGGAGGAGGTATTTCATCGCCAGGGCGCGCTACTGCGCGAGCAGCTCTCCAGGCTCCGCGCGCAGCGGCGCGGCGTCGAGGACCTGTATTTTGTCGGCGTCGCAGCCTACGGCGGGCAGGACACTTTTTACAAGGAGCTCGCCTCGGTGAAGCAACTCCTCGATGAACGCTTCGACACGGCCGGCAGGTCGATCGCGCTTATCAACAACCCCGCCACGCTGAAAGACTTTCCGGTCGCAACAGTCAGCAACTTGCGCGCGACGCTCGAGCGCCTGGGCAAGACGATCGACGCCGACGAAGACGTCGTGCTCCTGCATATCGCGACGCACGGCAGCCGCGATTACCAGCTCGCATTCGAGCTGCCGCCGCTCGAGCTGCAGCCGCTTACGCCCACGGCGCTCGCGCGCATGCTGGCCGACAGCGGCATCAAGTGGAGGGTCATCGTGATCTCGGCTTGTTTTTCGGGAGGCTTCATCGAGCCGCTCAGGGATGACAATACCCTGATCCTTACCGCCGCCGACGCCACGCACTCCTCCTTCGGCTGCGAATACGACAGCGATTACACCTGGTTCAGCCAGGCGCTCTACGACGAGGCATTGCGCGAGACATTCTCGTTTACCCGGGCCTTCGAGCTGGCGAAAGTATCGGTGACCGAACGCGAGGAGGCGGAAGGCTACGAGCCTTCCAACCCGCAAATGTTCCTCGGCGAGGCGATGCGCAAGAAGCTCGCGGCGCTCGAGCGGCGGCTCGCCGCCGCGGATCGCGCTCAGAGAATCCGCGCGAGCAGCGTGAGCAGCAGCGAAAGCAGGACCGTGGAGGTGAAAGGCAGGTAATAGATCCTTCCCTTGTAGCGCACGGTGACGTCGCCGGGCAGCCGGCCGAGGCCGGCCTTCGCCAGCCAGGGCGCGAGCGCCGTCAGAACGATCAGCGCGATCACCAGCGTGAACACCCATTTCAGCATGGCTTTACTTTAGCACCGGGCTTCGCGATAAACTGCGCGGCTCGTCAATTCACCCGGGAAGAAAATGATCGAGCTCTACACCTGGAGCACGCCCAACGGCCGCAAAGTCTCCGTCATGCTGGAAGAATGCGGGCTCGCGTACGAAGTCCACCGGGTCAACATCGGTGCGGCCGACCAGTTCAAGCCGGACTACGTCGCCATCAATCCCAACAGCAAGATTCCGTCTATCGTCGATCCCGACGGGCCCGACGGCAAGCCCATCCAGATGATGGAATCGGGCGCGATTCTCATCTACCTGTCGGCCAAGACCGGCAAATTCCTGCCGAAGACCGACCGCGGCAAATACGTGGTGCTGCAATGGCTGATGCTCCAGATGGGCCATGTCGGGCCGATGTTCGGCCAAGTGCACCATTTCCTGCGCGCGGCGAAGGAGCCGGTCCCCTACGCGATCGAGCGCTACACCAGGGAGAAGGACCGGCTCTATGACGTGCTCGACCGGCGCCTGGGCGAGGCCGAATACCTTGGCGGCGAGTACTCGATCGCGGACATCGCTACCTACCCCTGGGTCGCGCGCTACGAATGGCATCAGACCGACCTCGACACCTATCCCAACGTGAAGCGCTGGTTCGATGCGATTTCCTCGCGGCCGGCGGTGCAGCGCGGGATGGCCGTTCCTTCCTGACTTTCCCCTCTCCCTCCGGGAGAGGGCTAGGGCGAGGGCGAATTCAGCCTTTCCTTGCGTACTTGATGAGAAACGCGTTGATCTCCTCGACGCGCAGTTGCGGCTCGCCCGGATCGTGCTGGTTTCCGACGATCCGGTTCATCCACTCCATGTCCTTCTCCATGCGAGCGACCACCCCCGGCCATTCGGAGGCCGTGTGGCGCTTCGGATCAGGCAGCACGTGGCACTGCTGGCAGGCGAGGCGAAACGACTGGCCTTCGGGCCGAAGGACCCCAGGATATTTTCTGGGATCGAGCGGCCGCTGACTGTGCTTCCTGAGGTAGGCAAGCAGGATTTCCGCTTCGCCGACGGCAGGCGCTTCCACGCCCGCCATCATGTCCTGCATGAGCTCGCCCATATTGCCCTTGCCCCTCATGCGCACCACCATGCGCTCGAAAACGGCCGGCCACTTCGCCGCGTGATGCATCGCCGGGTTGGGCAGGTTGTGGCACTGCACGCAATAGCGGACGACCAGGCGCGCGCCGCGCGACTTCGGCTCGGGCAGTTGCCGCGGCTCGACAGTGGGCGGGAGGATGCGCTCGAGCATCGGCCCATGCGGGCTTTCAGCCCAGCGTTTTCTTGCCTGCTCGACAAGCTTTACGCCGTCCTGGCCGCGCGCGGGCGCGGCGGCGAGCGCCGCGACGAAAAGGAGAACGACGGGGCGCGACATGCCGCGATTATACTGACTCGAAATCCGCGTTCGTCACCCGTCAGCAACGCCCGCGGGCGGCGACTCGGCCCCAAGGAGAGATTATGAGTACTGTCGTTTTCGATGCGATCGTCATCGGCACCGGTCAGTCAGGCAAGCCGCTCGCGCTGGCGCTCGCGCGCGCCGGGTGGAAGGTCGCGGTGGTCGAGCGCGAGCACGTCGGCGGCACCTGCATCAACGTCGGCTGCACTCCCACGAAGACCATGGTGGCGAGCGCTCGCGTCGCGTATCTCGCGCGGCGCGCAAAAGACTACGGCGTTGACGCCGGCGCCGTGGCGGTGGACATGAAGCGCGTATACGAGCGCAAGCGCGGCATGGTCGAGCGCTTCCGCAATTACGGCCAGAGGGCGCTCGAGAAGGCTGCCCGTGTCGAGCTGATTTTCGGAGAAGCCCGCCTGAAGGATGCGAAGCGGGTCTCGGTTGAGCTGAAAGGCGGGGGCGCGCGCGAGCTCGAAGGAGGGAAAATCGTCATCAACACCGGCGGCCGGCCCGCCGTTCCGCCGGTCGCTGGGCTCGATCGCATCCCCTTCCTTGACTCCTCGAGCATCATGGAGCTCACCGAGCTCCCGAAGCACCTCGTCGTGCTGGGCGGCGGCTACGTGGGCCTGGAGTTTTGCCAGATGTTCCGCCGGTTCGGTGCGCGCGTGACGATCGTGAACCGCGATCCGCGCCTCATCCAGCGCGAGGACCCCGACGTTTCGGCCGAAGTCGAGAAAATCCTCAAGGAGGACGGCATCGACGTGCTGAATTCGACGCACGTGACGCGCCTTGAGAAAAACGCCCGCGGGGTGCGCGTGAAGCTCGCCGCGGCGGATGGTGCGAAAGCGATTACCGGCAGCCATCTGCTGCTCGCGCTCGGTCGCGTCCCCAACACTGACCGGCTCAACCTCGCAGCCGCAGGCGTCCAGACCGATGGGTTGGGCTTCATCAAGGTGAATTCGAAGCTGGAGACGAACGTGCCGGGCGTGTACGCCATCGGAGATGTCAAGGGCGGCCCGGCCTTCACGCACATCTCCTACGACGACTTCCGTATCCTGCGCGAGAATTGGCTGAACGGCGGCGCTGCGACCATCGACGGGCGGCCAGTGCCCAACTGCATGTTCATCGATCCGCAGCTCGCCACCGTCGGCATGAACGAAACCGAGGCGCGGGCTCGCGGGATCGATTACCGCGTGGCGAAGCTGCCGATGACGGGCGTCGCGCGCGCGCTTGAGATGAGCGAAGCGCGCGGCTTCATGAAGGCGATCGTGGATGCCAAGACGCAGCAGATCCTGGGCTGCACCGTCCTCGGCGTGGAAGGCGGGGAGATCATGTCGATGCTGCAGATCGCGATGATGGGAAAGCTCCCCTACACGGCGATCAAGGAAGCGATCTTCGCGCACCCGACGCTCGCCGAGTCGCTCAACAACCTGTTCATGACTCTCGACCCGCGCTGATCCACCGCGGGGTGAACGGCAGCGCCTACTTCTTCGCGCCGCCCATCGACTCCTTCTCCATCATCGGCTTCAACTCGCGCTCCTTTTTCTCCGCGGCTTTCTTGACGTCCCCCTTTTTCATGCTCTTCTTCTTCATCTCGCCGTGCATGGGCTCGTCCATCTTAATCGGCTTGCCCGGCGCATCGGCGCCCCAGGCGCCGGGACCGGCCGCAAGTACCGCCACTGAGATGATTGCCTTAAGCGATTTCACGCCGGACATCGCGGCCTCCGTGAAAGTTCGAATCAGCTGCCGCTGTACCAGTTGTAGCCCTGGTCCTCCCAGTAGCCGCCCGGATACTCATTGGTGACGAACATCGCCATGATGTGCTTCGGGTTCTTGAAGCCGAGCTTCGTCGGGATGCGCAGCTTCATCGGAAATCCGTACTTGAGCGGCAGGATCTCGTCGGCGTAGCGGAAAGTGAGCAGCGTCTGCGGATGGAGCGCGGTCGCCATGTCGATGCTTGAATAGTAGTCGTCGGCACACTTGAAGCCGACGTATTTCGCCGTGGTATCGGCGCGGACGCGCGCAAGGAAATCGCTGAAACGCACGCCGCTCCACTTGCCGATCGCGCTCCAGCCCTCGACGCAGATGTGGCGCGTGATCTGCGAGACCTGCGGCAGGGCGTAGAGCTCGGGCAGCGTCCAGGGCTTCTTGTCGCGCACGAGACCGGTGAGCTCGAGCTGGTAGCCCTTGGCGTCGACGAACGGCACTTCGTCCTCTCCGTAGAAGGCGTTGAAGGGGAAGGGCTTGGTGATCGCGCTCTCGGGGAATTCCGGCGCCAACTTGGTGGGACTGAAAAGCCATGACTGCACGCCGTCGTTCCAGCGAGACATCCCCGCGAGCAGCTTCTGGATGCTTGGGTCCTCGGTGAGCTCGCAGCCCGAGAGCAGCGCGAGCGCTCCAAGCGACAGGCCTCGCCTGAGGAACAGCCGCCGCTCGACCGAGCGGATGAGTTCAGGTGAATGATCGGCGAGGCTTGTTTGCATCGTCCGTTTCTTCATGACACCCTCCTTGCGCGGCCGGTGAACATGGTGGGGAAAGTGCGCGGCACGAGGATCACCATCGCGATATGCACGAGCACGATGAACACGAGCAGCGCCATCGCGAGAAAGTGCACCACGCGCGCGCCCTCATAGCCGCCAAAAATCGCCGTGATCTCCTGCAGCTGCACCGGCTTCCAAATCGCCAGACCCGAGAACACCATCACGATCATGCACAGGATGATCGCGAGGTAGGCCGCGCGCTGCGCGGCGTTGTAGACGCTCAAATCCTCGTGCGCGAGCTTGCCGCGCAGCGCTTCCAGCACGTCATGGAATATCGCACGTGGAGTGATCGGCAGGAGCTTCCTCCCGAAGTGTCCTGAAACAATGCCGTAGCTGAGGTACACGAGACCGTTCAATGCGAGCAGCCACATCGCGGCGAAGTGCCATTGAAGGGCGCCGGCAAGCCAGCCGCCGAGGGTGAGCTCGTTCGGAATGCGGAACGGGAAAAAGGGCGACGCATTGTAGATGCGCCAGCCGCTCGTGACCATGATCAGGATCGCGAGCACGTTGATCCAATGCGTGACGCGCACGACGAGCGGGTGGATCTTCACCCATTGCGCGTGATTCTGCTGAATGGCTTCCATCGGAGCCCCCTCGTGCCTCTGATCCGCTTTGGTCGGACAATCCAGGCTACACCTTACAGCGCCGGTCGCCTATCGCCTTCACGGAAGCCCACGAGCGGCGCCTTGAAGCCCTTTCCCAGCGCGATCACCTTGAACAGCTCGCCCATCTCGGCGGGGCTCATGAGCCGGTTCGCCTGGTTGGCGAGCGGCAGGAACGCCCCCGCGTCCTCGGCCGGGGTGCGCGCCATCACTTCCGTTATCCCGCAATTCACGAGGAACTGCGCCTGGCCGGTATAGCCGAGGATCTCAAGACCGCCCGCGCGCGCGGCCGCGGCGATGGCGCTGAAATCGACGTGGCTGGTGATGTCCTGAAGCCCCGGAAGGAAGAAAGGATCGGCGTGCGCGTGATGGCGGTAGTGGCACATGAGCGTGCCTTCCTTGCGTTGCGGATGATAGTACTCCTTGGCCGGAAAGCCGTAATCGACAAAGAACGCCGCGCCTTTTTCCAGCACTTCGCCGAGCGAGCGCATGAAGCCGCGTGCGGAAAGCTGAATCTCCGTGCGAAAGCCCTCGGGGAGCCCGAGCGGGCGCGCGGCGTCAATCAGCTCGCCTCCCGCCAGGCGCCAGGACCAGTCGAGCCGCCCGCTTTTCACGCCGACCCCGCCTTCTTCGAATTTCCGGCCCTGCACGCGGATCACGTGCGCCGGCATCGCATCGAGCACTTCGTTGCCTAGCACGACGCCGGAGAACGAGGGCGGCAGGCGGTTCAGCCACGCCACGCGTTCCATCAGATGCGGCACTCTCGCCGCGAGCCTATCGCGGCTCCTCTCGCGCAGATCGGCCGAGAGTTCCAGGATCAGATAGCTGCGCGGCACCTTCCCCGAGCGCTCCAGTTCCTCGAGCAACGTCGCGGCGAGCGCGCCGCTGCCCGCGCCGACTTCGAGCACCTCGTCGAAATCCGCGTCGAGCACCTGCTTCACCTGGCGCGCGAGCGTTTGGCCGTAGAGCGGAGAGATCTCGGGCGCGGTGACGAAATCCCCGGCCTTGCCGAGCTTTTTCGCGCCCGCGCTGTAGTAGCCGAGCCCGGGAGCGTACAGCGCGAGCTCCATGTAACGTGCAAAGCTGATCCAGCCGCCGCTTGCCGCGATTTCCTCGCGGATGTGCCCGGCGACGCGCTCGCTGTGTGCGCGCGCTTCGGGCGTGGGTTCGGGCAGGGCCATGAGAGGAGCGGGCGGGGTATTCCGGTATCATTCTAGGCCATGAGCGAATCGCTTTCAGGGAAAGTTGTGCTCGTCACCGGCGGCGCGAAGCGCGTCGGCGCGGCCATCGCGCGCCGGCTGCATCGCGAGGGTGCGAGCCTGATGCTGCACTATCGCGGCTCCGAGCGCGAGGCGCACGCTCTCCAGTCCGAGTTGAACGCCGCGCGCGCGAACTCGGTAGCGCTCGTCCAGGCCGATCTGCTCGACGTCGCGGGCCTTTCGGAAATCGTGAAGAACACCGTCAATCGCTTCGAGCGGCTGGATGCGCTCGTCAACAACGCCTCAAGCTTCTTTCCGACCCCGGTCGGCGAGATGACGCCGGCGAGCTGGGACAGCCTGATCGGCACGAACCTCCGGGCGCCGCTGTTCCTGTCGCAGGCCGCTGCGCCGCAATTGAGGAAGACGGGCGGCGTCATCGTCAACATCACCGACATCCACGCCGAGCGGCCGCTGAAGAACTACGTGATCTATTCGGTCGCGAAGGCCGGCCTGGCCGGTCTGACGCGCTCGCTTGCACGCGAGCTCGGGCCCGAGGTGCGCGTGAACGGCGTCGCGCCAGGACCCATCATGTGGCCCGATGATGGGTCGTGGGACGACTTGGCGCGCCAGCGCGTCGTTTCGCACACGCTCTTGAAGCGGACCGGCGACCCCGACGACGTCGCCCGCGCTGTTTACTATTTGATCGCGGAAGCGCCGTACGTGACCGGACAGATCATCGCCGTTGACGGCGGCAGGAGTATCAATTTATGAATGCGCCAGAAAAAATTTCTTTCAGCCGCAAACAGCAGTTCGAAGCGGGGAAGCTTGAAAAGCGGCTATGCCGCCTCGTCGGCGAGGCGATCGGCGACTACGACATGATCCGCGCGGGGGACCGCGTCATGGTCTGCCTCTCAGGCGGCAAGGACAGCTACGGCCTGCTCGACGTGCTCATGAAGCTGCGCGAGCGCTCGCCCGTCGCGTTCGAGATCGTCGCCGTCAACCTCGACCAGCGCCACCCCGGCTATCCCGAGCACGTGCTGCCCGATTACCTGTCATCGCTCGGCGTCCCCTTCAGGATCGAGGTGCAAGACACGTATTCGGTCGTGAAGCGCGTCGTTCCCGAGGGCGAGACGATGTGCGGCCTCTGTTCGCGGCTGCGCCGCGGCGTGCTCTATCGCGTCGCGGGCGAGCTCGGTGCGACCAGGATCGCGCTCGGCCACCACCGCGACGACATCCTCGAGACTTTTTTCCTGAATCTCTTCTTCGGCGGCAAGATGAAGGCGATGTCGCCCAAGCTCCAATCCGACGACGGGCAGCACGTCGTGATCCGCCCTCTCGCTTACGTGGCGGAGTCCGACCTCCAGGCCTATGCCGAAGTGAGGAAATTCCCGATCATCCCCTGTGACCTGTGCGGATCGCAGCCGGCGTTGCAGCGAAAGCAGGTGAAGCAGATGCTGCGGGAATGGGAAAAACGCCACCCCGGACGGGTGGACTCGATGTACCGCGCGCTTTCCAATCTCGTGCCTTCCCATCTCATGGACCGCAAGCTCTTCGATTTCGCCGCCGTGCGCGCGACAGGCAGGGCGTCGGGCGAAGGCGACAAGGCGTTCGACTAGAACGCTGGGTGGATTATTACGGACTGTCGCGTCTCGGCGCCGTCAACCCCTCTCCTTCGGCCCCGTTGAACGAAATGAAGCCGTCACACTCTATCTGTAAAACGGGCAATGAAAGATCAATGAGGCGTCGCGTGGGCATCGTCGATTATCTCGTCGTCGCAGGCGCAGTCGCGCTCGCCGCCGCGATGGTAGGGCGCGTGACCGCGCAGGACTGGCGCACCGCGAGCCAGGAGCCGGCGGGACTCGCGCCCGATCCGGCAAGAACCCCCGAAGCCGTCGTTCAGGTGTACGCGGCGCGCGTCTGGGGCTGGCGCGGGGCATTCGGTGCGCACACCTGGATCGCGGCGAAGCCTGCCGCTGCCGGCGAGTACACGGTGTACGAAATCATCGGCTGGCGGCTGCGCTCGAGCGACTCGGCCCTCGCGATCCGGCACCGTACGCCCGATGCGCTCTGGTTCGGAAGCAAACCCGAACTGATCGCTGAGAAACGCGGAGCGGGCGTGGACGGGCTGATTGCACGCATCGACAGGGCGGCGCGCGCCTATCCGTGGGCCGGCGAATACACGATGTGGCCAGGCCCGAACTCCAACACCTTCACTGCATGGGTGCTGCGAGCGGTACCCGAGCTCGAGGCGGATCTGCCGCCGACCGCGATCGGCAAGGACTATTCCGGAATGAAACTCTTCACTTCCGCACCGAGCGGAAAGGGCTTTCAGTTTTCCCTCTTCGGCCTCGCCGGCTTGACCGCGAGCGGCGTCGAAGGCCTCGAAGTCAACGTGCTCGGTCTCACTTTCGGGCTCAATCCGTTCGAGCCGGCGCTGAAGCTCCCGCTCGTTGGCCGCCTTGGCCCGGCTCGCGCGGCCGCCGCCAAAGCAGGCGAGACGGCCGGCCAGCACGCAAGCTAGACGAATTCCTTCACCGCTGTTGCTAGCGCCTGCGCCCTCAGGCGTTCGGTGCCGTACGTTCGCACAAATTACAATGCAGGGCATGACCCCGGATTCGCCTTCCGCCCGCGAGGTGCTGCTGGTCGGCAGCGTCGGCCTGCGCGATGCCGAAGATGTTTTCCGCACGGTGGGGCCCTTGCTCGGCGCTCGCATGACGCGCATTCCGGACGGCGAGACCGGGCCGCGGACATCGTGGGTGTCGCGCCTTCGCTTCGTGCTCGAGGACAACCCCGCGTTCGAGGACGATCCGAAAGAAGTCGCCGCGGGCGGCCGCATCACGCATCCGACCGAGGGCACGCGCACATGGAAGGGCTCGTCGATCGTGCCGCGCGGCGTGCCGCCACCGCCGCGCATGCGCTTGAAAGCGGGCGTCCGGCCGGAGGACATCCGCATCGGCGCTCTGGGCTACCCGGAGGCGGCGATCGACTCGTACAGAATGTTTTGCCGGCTGCGCGAGCAAGGCGTGGTGCCGAAGCATTTGCGCTTCCAGGTCTCGCTGCCGACGGCCGCGGCTTTCCTCAATGCGCACGTGATCTGCGAGCATCAGGCGACCGTCGAGCCGATTTACCGCGAGCGCCTGTTCGCGGAGATGGATGAAATTTGCGCCGCCATCCCGCACCACCACCTCGCGATCCAATGGGACGTGTCGACCGAGATGGGCCAGTGGGAAGGAGTGCGCCACGCGCATTTTGCCGACGAGAAGGCGGGCGTCGCCGCCCTCAAGGCGGGGGTCATTCGACGGCTCGCCCTTCATTGCAACCGCGTCCCGCGCGATGTCGAGCTTGGCGTGCACCTTTGCTACGGCAGCTACGGCGGTCGCCACTGGAAGGAGCCCGAGAGCACCGCCAACATGGTGGAGGTCCATAACCTCCTCACCGGAAAGCTCGACCGGCCGCTCGACTATATCCACATGCCTGTTCCGGCGGGCCGCGCCGACAACGCCTATTTGGCGCCGCTCCTCGAATTGAAGCTGCACCGAAAGACCAAGCTCTTTCTCGGACTCGTACACGACACGGACGGAGTCGAAGGCACACGCAAGCGCATCGCCGTCGCTGCAAAATACGCGCGCGAATTCGGCATTGCCGCCGAGTGCGGATTCGGCCGCCGGCCGCCCGAGACAGTTCCTAATTTGCTGCGTATCCATGCCGAGGTCTGAGCTCCAAGTATGTCATCCTGAGCGTAGCGAAGGATCTGCTTTAGACTGACCTCCGGAGGACAACGTGAGCCGCCTTGCCTTGCTGTTCGCATTGATTACGGTCCCCTGGCACGATACCGCCCTTGCGCAAGCTCCGACCTGGCCACAGAAACCGGTGCGCGTTCTCGTCGGGCTCGCTCCGGGAGGCAATCCGGACACGCTCGCGCGCATGCTCGCCGTGAAGTGCGGCGAAGCCTTCGGGCAGCAATTCGTCGTCGAGAACCGTCCCGGAGCGGGAAGCACCGTCGCCGCCGACCTCGCCGCCAAGTCGGCGCCCGACGGTTACACCGTTCTCATCAGCGACAGCAGCGTCGTCACGACGGCGCCGCACCTGTACAAGACTCTGCCGTACGATCCGTTCCGTGATCTCGCGCCCGTGTCGCTCGCGGTGGTGGTGCCGATGTGGCTGGTTGTTCATCCGTCGGTGCCGGCCAACTCTGTCGCGGAGCTGGTCGCGCGCGCCAGGTCACAAAAGCAGCCGATGCCCTACGCCTCCTCGGGCAACGGCTCGATCCACCACATCACGATGGAATTGTTTAAGGCTGACATCGGCGTCAATTTCACCCATGTGCCCTTCAAGGGCGCGGGCCAGTCTGTCCCGGCGATGATCGCAGGCGACGTCCAGCTCGGCTTCATCGGCTACCCCGCGGCGGCCGGCGCGATCAAAACCGGAAGACTGCGCGTGCTAGCGTTCAGCATGGCGAGGCGCTCGAGCCTGAC
>WNGH01000568.1_pt1 | contig 40227 bp, 33 predicted proteins | sample 5400631 | NCBI WGS metagenome assembly WNGH01 (sample SAMN13153373, study PRJNA577476) | soil metagenome | isolation source: 115 cm soil or saprolite under Garry oak tree replicate 1 | place: USA:California | collected 2016-06-15 | reverse complement strand
GAAACCTATGTATGTCTTTCGCCGGGGCGTCAGGCATCACATATTCGCTGTGGTCCGCGAGGCCATGCCCATCGACCCGTTTCGGGCAACCGCACGGAGAAAATCGCTTGTCGGATAGTCCGGTCATTTCCATCATTGATGATGATGAATCCGTGCTTGTTGCGGTGAAGAGGTTTGTGAGGTCCCTCGGGTTCATCGGCCACACGTTCGGTTCCGCCGGCGAGTTCTTGCACTCACCGCATCTGGCGGAAACGTCGTGCGTCATCACGGATATCGAAATGCCGGGAATGAGCGGCGTCGAACTGCAACGCGTTTTGATCGCCAGAGGCAACAACGTGCCGATTATTTTCATCACGGCCTTTCCCGACGAAGAAATCCGGACGCGCGTGCTGGAGGCTGGAGCAATCGGCTTTCTGAGCAAGCCGTTCGACGCCGCGACCCTGGACCATTGCCTCGGGATGGCACTGGGCAGGAGCCGGCTCGAGCGCTGAGCCGCGGTACGATGTCGTCGAACGTCTTTGGAGTCGATCAGGCGCAGGCGGCGGCTGGATCGTTACGGTCCGTCGCGCTCCCGCTTTGTCGTTCACGCCGGTTGCGCAGGTAGGGTGAAGCGAAAGACGGCGCCCTGCGGTAGGTTCGCTGTCGCCGAAATCCGCCCCCCGTGAGCTTCGACGATCGAGCGGCAGATCGCCAATCCCATGCCCATGCCACCGGGCTTGGTCGTGTAGAATGCGTCGAACAGACGCTCCAGGCTATCCGGTTTCGGTCCCGGACCGGTATCTCGCACCTCGACCATCACGTCGTTCGCCGCATCCGTGCCCGTCCTGATCAGCAACTCCCGCTCGTCGATCTTGCCCATCACTTCGACCGCGTTGATGATCAAGTTGAGCATCACCTGTTGGAGTTGGATCCGATCTCCTTGAACGAGCGGCAGGCTTTTGGCGAGTTGGGTCTGCAGTGAGATGCGGTTCCGCAGCATTTCGCTACGCATCAACGCAATCACTTCGAGGACGATGTCGTTGACGTCCAGGGGATCCTGCTGCGGAGGCGTCTTCTTGACGAGTGCGCTGATCCGGCCGACGACTTGGCCGGCTCGATTGCCTTCCTTGACGATGGAATCGATGGCCTCGCGCGCTTCGTCCAGAACCGGCGGTCGGGCGTCGAGCCAGCGCAGAGCGGCATTTGCATTGGCGACCACCGCGCCGATCGGCTGATTTACTTCATGGGCGATCGAAGCCGTGAGCTGCCCCATGGTCGTGATACGATTGACACGCGCCAGCTCCAGTTGGGCTTCGGCGCGTTGGCGCTCGTGCGCGACGATGCGGCGGCGTGCTCGGTGCAGAGACTCGCTCAGGCCACTGACAATCGTCCCGACCAGCACGAAAAGGATGGCGGCGGTCAAGTCGTTTACGCTGAAATGGAATGAGCGAAGCTGCTGGGTGAGGAAGTAGTTTGCGGCGACGGCGCTGAGGATCGTGGCCAGAAGACCGGGCCAGAAGCCGCCGAAGTACGCGCCCACCACGACCGCCGGGAAGAACGTCATGTGCGGAACGGCATCACCCAGCACCGGCCAGAGCGGCCAACGAACAAATAGCGAAGCCGCCGTCGCCAGCACCGCCACGCCGTAGGCAAGGGCGCGCGGCGGTTCGCGCATGCCGAACCCATAGGGCAAAATTTTCCCCTACCCAATCCGCCGGATTTCGACCACGTCGCCCGGCGTCTCCAAGGTTCCGTCTGCGCGGCGTCCCTGTCAATTGCCTTCGGCCGGGCGTGTCGCACCCCGGCACCACGCTATGCCGAGCTCCCGCGGGTGCGCCGCGTTGCGCGCAGATTCGGCGCCGCCCGAAGTTCGATGGCGCGTCGCGGCCGTTGACAGAGCGGGTTCCCGGCGGCCTGCATTTTCGGTCAGACAGCGTCGTCCAGGACGGGATCCATCTGACGCGACGGAAGGCGTCGCGAGAACCCGATGGATAAATGTCTAAGCGGGGACGCCGGCCGAAACTGATGCCCGGATTTCAGGGAAAGTTGAATCGGCTGGGCTGTGAGTCTTCTTGCGCAGACGAAAAGAGTTTCCCCGGGCTCTGCCGTCCGCATATCTCGAAGCATCCGTCATGATCAGCGGGCGGCATATCCGACTAACCGGCCTTCGCGGCACGCTCGGGGCGGGCGCGCACCCTGCTGCCCTCCGTCAGGTCGACCGGCGGGTTGAGGATCACCTGGTCGCCTTGCTTGATGCCGTCGCGCACTTCCACGTTCGTTCCGAAATCGCGGGCGACCGTCACCTGCCGGATGCGGGCCGTGCCGTTTTCGATCACGGCGACATGCAACCCACCGCTGTCGAAAATGATTGCGTCGGCGGGGACGACCAACGAAGGCGTCTTGCGTGGAATGCGCAGCTCGACCGTGCAATAGCTTCCGGGCGTCACGGCGCCGTCAGGATTGGGCACGTCGATTTCGGTGAGCAGCGTCCGCGTGCCCGGCTGCAGCGCGTCGGCGATCCGCGTGACCTTGCCGGGAAACGTCCTGCCGGGGATTTCGGGGATGCGCACGACGGCGGCAACTCCCGGGCTCACTCCGAACGCCGCATCCTGGGGCACAAACACCTGGATGCGGATCACGGTGCTCTGCATGATGTTGAACATGAAGGTGCCGCTGGCCGCATCGGCCTGCACGAGGCTGCCGATGTCGATGTTGCGCTGGGTAATGACGCCGTCGAATGGGGCGACGACGCGCTGATATGCCTTTTGTTGATTGAGCACCATGAGCTGGGCCTGCTGAGCTGCGATATTGGCTTGCGCAACCCCGACCGCGCCCTGTTGCGCCTGTAGGTTCAGGCGGTCGGTGTCGCCCTGCTGGAGAGTTACCCAGCCCTGCCTGACCAGCTTGCTGTCGCGCTCGTTGGTCACCCGCGCCAGGTCCCTGTTGGCTTGCGCCTGTTGCTGCGCGGCCTGAAGTTGGCCGAGCGTCGCCTGGGCCTGGGCGATCTGGTGATCGAGCTCGGGGGCAGTGATCTCGGCGAGCAGCTGCCCTGCCTTCACGCCATCGCCGATGTCTGCGTATCGCTTCTCCACATAGCCGCTCGCGCGGGCAAAGATGTTCGCCGCCGCGAACGCCGCGGTCGTGGCGGGCAGCGTGACCAGCATATCGGCGTCGCTGGCATGCACGGTCGCCACGCGAACGCTCGGCACGAAGTCGCGACGCTGCTCGGAGGTCGCGATGACCTCACGATGCTCGGCGCGGTACCGCCACGCGCCGAAGCCGAGCGCCCCGACGAGCGCGAGCAACGCGCCGAGCCCGAGCAGCCAACTTCCCAGTCGCCGGCGGGTCCGCGAGCGCTGCCGCGGCTTTCCGGTCACGCGGTCGACAGCGGGATCGAGCGGATGCTCTGGATCCCTCACTGGCAGACGGACGATCTCGTTCATCGGATGTCCTCCTGGAATACGCCATGGGCCGATTTGCCGTCGTTGCCCTTCCGCAGCAGCGCGAACAGGTACGGCACGACCAGCAGGGTCGTCGGGGTTGCGAACAACAGGCCGCCGATGACGGCGCGCGCGAGCGCGGCATTCTGTTCCTCGCCGGCGCCGCCGATCGCCATCGGGATCATGCCGACGATCATCGCCGCCGCGGTCATCAGAACCGGCCGGATCCGGGTGTGTCCGGCTTCGATCGCGGCCTGAAAGGCAGTCTTGCCGGCAAGCTGCTGCTCGCGCGCGAACGTGACGAGCAGGATCGAGTTCGCCGAGGCGACCCCGACTGCCATGATCGCCCCCATCAGGGAAGGCACGTTGAGGGTCGTCCCGGTCACGAACAGCATCGTGACGATGCCGCAGAAGGTCGCAGGCAGGGCCAGGATCACCACGAACGGATCGCCGAAAGTTTGGTAATTTACGACCATGAGCAGATAAACGAACACCGCAGCGAACAGCAGGCCGATGGTGAGGTCGCGGAAGGAATCGGTCATGCTCTGGATCTGGCCGACAACCTGGATCGAGTTGCCCGGCGACAGCTGCTGTTGCAGCTCGGCGACGATCTTGCCGATCTCGCCGGCGACGCTGCCCAGGTCCCGACCCTGAACGCTCGAATAGACCTCGTAGACCGGTTGAATGTTGGTCTGGTTGGCATTTGTCGGCACGCTGCCGCGCTTGAGCGTCGCCACGTTGCTCAGCAATCCCGGCACCGGGTCGCCCGCGGTGGATAGCGCAGTGGACACCGGTGTGTTTCCGAGGTCGGCCAGCGAGCCGATTCTGGGTTCCGGGGTCTGGACTGCCAGGTAGTAGGGAATGCCCGACTTCGGATCGGTCCAGAAATTCGGCGTGACCTGCTCGGAGGAGCTCAGGCTCACGTTGATGTTGTTGGCGATGTCGTTGGCGATGAGCCCCAGCTGCGCGGCCCGCGCCCGATCAATCGTGGCGTAGAAAGCCGGAGCATCGACCTCCTGTTGGAGATGCGCATCGGCAATGCCGGGAATGGCGGCGATGCGCCGGCGAAGCTCCTTCGCCACGCGCAGGTTCGTTGCGCGGTCATAGCCGACGGTACGCACGTCGATCTGCGCCGGCAGCCCGAAATTGAGGATCTGGGTGACGATGTCGGCGGCCTGGAAATAGAACACCACTTCCGGGAACGCGGCCGTCAGGGTTTCGCGCAGCTTGTGCACGTACGCGGTCGTCGGCGCATGGCCGTCCTTGAGCGACACCAGGATCACGCCGTCATTGACGCCGATGGTCGAGCCGTCGGCGAATGCCAGATTGTAGGCGCGCGCCGGCAACCCGATATTGTCGACGATCAGCTGGCGCTGGCTCTCGGGAATGATTTCGCGGATCTTGTTCTCGACCGCCTGGAAGATCCGCTCGGTCGTCTCGATCCGGGTTCCGGCCGGGGCGCGGACGTGGAGCTGGATCTGACCGCCGTCGATGGCCGGAAAGAAGTCGCGGCCGACGAGCGCCAGCATCGCGGCGCCGAGCGCGAGCACCAGCACGGCGAGGGTCGGCACGATGAACCGTCGTTTGAGCAGCGTGGCGAGCAGCCCGGCATAGCCGTCGCGCAAGCGCTCGAAACCCCGCTCGAACGCGCCATGAAGGGCGGCGAACCAGCCGCTCGATCCGCCCTCCGCCGGACCGTGGCGCTCCCCCTTGAGCAGCAGGCCGATGACGATCGGCGTCAAGGTGCGCGACAGTCCATAGGAAGCCAGCATGGCGAACACGACGGCGAGCCCGAGCGGCGTGAACAGGTACTTTGCCGGGCCTTCGAGAAAGACCACCGAAGTGAACACGCAGCTGATGGCGAGCGTCGAGACCAGGGTCGGCACCGCAATTCCCGCAGCCCCGTGAAGGGTTGCCGCGGGAAGGGCCATTCGCTCCTCGGTGAGCAGGCGGTGGGTATTCTCGATCGTCACCGTCGAATCGTCGACCAGGATGCCGACCGCAAGGGCGAGGCCGCCGAGCGTCATCGTGTTGATGGTTTCGCCCAGAAAGTACAGCACGACGAGGGACGCCAGGATCGACAGCGGAATCGAGATCATGACGACCAGCGTCGAGCGCCATGATCCGAGAAACAGCAGGATCATCAGCGCGGTGAGCGCGGCCGCGATCGCGCCCTCGCGAAGCAGGCCGGCGACCGATGACTTGACGAATACCGACTGGTCGAACAGCTCGTTGATCTGGAGGCCGGGAGGCGCCGCGGCGCGAGCGGCTTGCAGGGCGGCCCGAACTCCGTTGACCACCTCGAGCGTCGAAGCATTGCCGTTCTTGATGATGCTCAGCAACACCGAGCGCCGGCCGTCCTCGCGAACCACGTTCTGCTGGACCAGCGAGCCGTCGCGGACCTGGCCCACATCCCTCACGAAGACGGTGGCGCCATTCGTCACCCTGATCGGAATGTTGTTGAGGTCGTCGATCGTCGATGGCGTGGCGTTGGTGCGGACGGTGTACTGGGTGTCTCCGATCTTCGCCGTGCCCGACGGCAGCGTCAGGTTCTGTGCGTTGACCGCGTTGACGACGTCGAGCGGCGTCAACCCACGGGCGAGCAGCTTCGCCGGATCGAGATCGACCATGATCTGCCGGTACTTCCCTCCGGCCGGCGTAGGCAGCGTCACACCATGAACTGGCGCCAACTGCTGGCGGAGCCGATAGATCCCGTAGTCGTACAGCTGCTGTTCGTTGAGACTGTCGGATGTGAGGCTGATCTGCAGGACCGGGACGCTGGAAGCATTGAACTACACCACGATCGGCGGCTGGATTCCGGCCGGCATAAGCGCGCGAATGGCGTTGGTGGCCGAGACGATCTGCGCAATGGCGAGGTCGAGGTTCACGTCCGGCTGGAAATAGATTTTCTGGACCGACAGGCCGTTGAGGCTCTGCGCTTCCATGTTCTTGATGCCGTTGACGTTCGAGCTCATCGAATATTCGCTGTAGGTGGTGACGCGCTGCTCCATTTCCGGCGTGCTCAGACCGGTATAGCTCCAGATCACCGTCACGACCGGGATTCGGATCTCCGGGAAGATGTCGGTCGGCATCGCGCGTATCGCGGTGACCCCGAGAAAAAGAATCAGGGCGGCCAACACATAGAAGGTGTGAGGGAACCTCAGCGCGAACCGAACGATACCCATTCTTCGACTCCGGAATTTGCGATCTCGCCGCCACGGTTCCCGGTTTTCTCGTGCCCGGGTTCAATCCCATGAGCGACAGAGCTTCATCTTCCTCCTGGAGCCTGATCGGGCAGCGGTTCGCGCCGCCATGGACACGCTCGCGCAAATCTAGTGGCTTGGCCGGCAGCCGCTGTGCCGTTCGTGCGCCGATTGGCGCGAAATTGCGGAATCCATCCGTCGAGTCGGGACACATCCGGGCCGGCGCGGCGCGCGATCCTGCCTGCTCCTCATTCAAGACTGCGGCGATAGTCACTCGGCGCCTGCCCCGTCATCCGATGAAAGGTGGCGCTGAATGCACTCGTCCCGCTGAATCCGACGTCGAACGCGATCTTGGTAATCGAGGCACGCGGGTTTGCCAGGAGGACCTTTGCGCGTTCGAGCCGCCGCCCTGTGTAGTAGCGATGTGGCGGTTCTCCGAAGGACTGCTTGAACGACCGCAGGAAATGATACGGGCTCAATCGCACGAGATCGGCCAGCGCGTTGAGGGAAATGGTCTCCGCCAGGTGCTCCTCGATGAAATCTGCCACGCGCTTCTGCTGCCAGCCGGTAAGTCCGCCGCGGTTCGCGGACCTTGACATCGGGGTGACCCCATTGGGGCGCATGAGCTCATGGGCCAACAGGCCGCCAAGGGCTTCGGCATACATACGATCGCCCGGATCGGCCTTGCCGATCTGTGTCTTGAGCTTGAGAACCGTTTGCCAAAGGCTGCTGTCCTCGAAGAAAAGCCGGGGCTGAAGCTCGGCCTCGGCGAAGCCGAGGTCGGGATCGACTGGCACCCCCTGCGGATCGATGTACACGCACGTCGCACGCGCCAGCAGGCGTGGATTGTGCGAGACGAAATACGTCCTCCCCGCCGGGACGAAGGTCAGCTTATGCGAGTAGTTGCGGAGCGCGGATGTCGGCAGCCCTTCCAGAAGGGTCTTACCGTCGTATCGCGCAGCTTGCTCGGTTGCGATGAGAAGGTGGGATTGCCCCTTGAAACGCAGCTCGAAACCCTCGTGGCTGATCATCTGGACGGTCTCCGCCTGCAGACCACGCCAGTATGCGGTTTGCCGTCTGACGATTTCGGCCGGGGAAAAAGTGACGGTGGAAGACTGGCGTGCAACGGCTTCGGCCGGAGAGACGTCGATCCTGAAGACGCTTGGATTATGGGATGCGGCGCGATCCCGTGCCCCAATGTCCTCGACACATCCGTCACAGCGATTTGATGGTTGTGGTCACGGATATTTGAGCGCACGCATGGCGAACCACAGCGGATTATGACGCCTGCCGCCGAAAACCGGGATGCCAGATCCTCACCCCGGCAAAGCGACCACAGGAATCAGCGCGCTTTGATTACATTGCCGAACAACACGCCGAGACAACCGAATAGAAGCACCGCGCCCGCGGCCAGGGGGAGATTTGGCATCAGCACTGCCGATATCGCGGCAATCACCACGACACCGGCAATTGCCAGGGCGAGCGAACCGTCGTCGACGAACAGTCCCGCGAGCTCACGCACCAAAGCGGCCAGCGTAGTCATTGCAGCACTTCCTCTGTCCGCCGCATGAGGGCGACGGCCGCCAGAGAGACGGATAGGAACAACGCGGCGAAGCCCAGGATTGCCAGATCCTCGCCGGGCCAGGGGACGCCGAGGCCTTCCCCGGTCCAGAACACGCCGAACGCCGACAGCATGACGCCCACGGCGAACTTGAGCGTGTTCTCCGGCACTCGCGCGAGTGGGCGATGCACGGCAAAACCGACGCCGACCACCAGCGCACAGGCCGCAGCCGCACCCATGCTGGCAGCGCCCATCAGTCCGCGGCCCGCTCCGACGGCGATGACGATGAACACCACCTCCAGTCCTTCGAGAACCACGGCCTTGAAACTTGCAAGCCCCGCAAACCAGTCCAGTCGCGCTTCATGACGGCGCGCCTTGTCGCGCAGTTCCTCGCTCTCGGTTGCGAAAGCCGAAGCTTCATCATGCAGGGGAATTACGCTCGCCGCGCGCAGGATCGCCTTTCGCAGCCATCGCATGCCGAACAGCAGCAACAGGATGCCGACGACGAACTGCAAGATGTTGAGCGGGACGCGGTCCAGCAAGGGCCCGAGCAGGGCCACGATCAGAACAAGAAGCGCCAGGCCGGCGACCGCGCCAAAGCCGGCGGGACGCCATCCGCGAACGGTGGCGACCGCCAGCACGATGGTGAGCGCTTCCACCGCTTCGACCAGCGAGCTCAGGAACGCCGTCAAGACGGCCGGCGCGGCGGAAGTCCAGAACATCAAGTGCTCCAAGTCGGCAACGGCCGAACTCGAGATCGATTCCTGGTGAATGGCACACGCACCCGGAAGGTTGCAATAGCCGCCGTGCTCGATCACGACTTGGCGCAAGACCCGCACAACCACGGCAATAGGGCGAAAGTCATCGGTCAGCCTCGCTGCGGCGCCGTCGCGTGCCGCGCTACCATGATGGTCAGCCCGCCGACCATCGCGACCGGCACCACCAGGCAGACGAAGCCCAACTCATGCCAGGCCACGGCGCCGGCAACCGTGCCGACCAGAAAAGCGAGCACGATCGGGACCGTCTCGGCCAGCCGTTTGCGGGCGTGTGCTATATCCGCGGGTGCCGGGAAACCCGCCGTGCGCCCGACCCACAGCCGTGCCAGCAGGACCTCGGTGCCATCGATCGCCAGTTGCGTGGTGTTGGTGGTCATGACGTTGGTCGACGGCGTGCCGCTCATGAGCAAGCGCACGAAGGCGCTCTGCACTCCCATGGCACAAAGCCCGAATAGCCCTGCGACGAGCGCCGCCGGCTGGTCGGGATCGTTCATGTCCGGCACGACCAGCGTGGTCGCCAGCAGGCCGGCGAGCAGCAGGCTCTCGAGGCCGAGCACAAGGGGTGATGCCCGCCAGCCCCTATGGCGCGCGACCGACACCACGACGGTTGCGACGGCAGCACCGAGCAGGAACACCGGAATGGCCAGCACCTTGACGAGCACGCCGTGTTCGCGCACGACCAGGACGGCACCTATGCTCACGAAGCTGCCGGTGACCTGGGCCACGAACAGCCCGAACAGCGCGATGAAAGTGCAGCCGTCCACATAACCGGCTGCGAAGCCGAGCACGGCCGGCACAGTGCGGTAGGAGCATGCGCACCATTTGGGAGTCATGACTTCACCAGCCCATCGCAACGGAGGACGCGGCCGCTCACGCGGGGATCATTGCCCGGCTTGACCCGGCAATCCATCTTCTTGAAGCAATTTCTTAGATGGATGTTCGGCACAAGCCCCGCGCCGAAAGGCATAAGGCGTGACAACGCCGGCTGCCAGCTAAATCGGCAACCGCAACGTCAGCTAGTGCGCGCAACAAACTGTCCTGTCCGGCGCGCCACCTCCCCGAGCTCGTAGGGCTTGCGCATCACTGGGCCGGCCTCGAATAGCTCGCAGGCCGCCGCAGCCGGTCGCGGCGCGCCCGATGTCAGGATGACTTTCACGCCCGGCTGCTCACGCCGAATCCGCCGGGCCAGAGCGAAGCCGTCGGGACTCCCTGGCGTCTGTACGTCGGAAAAGACGACATCGACGCGCTCGCCCGCTCCGAGCACTCTGATTGCCTCGTCGGCTGTGCCGGCCTCGACCACCCGGAATCCGCGATAGCGGAGGTAGTCTGCGGCTACCATGCGCACCAGCACTTCATCCTCCACAACCACGATCGTCGCAGACCGGGTCGATCGATCGCTGCTGAGGACGTCGCGTACGGTCTTCATGACGGCATGATTCTGGACGCGGCTGCTGAGTTCCGCGTCGCGACGACGCATCTCTTGGATTGCGCAAGTTTCGGCTAATCGCCGCAAGATCGGCAAAGCGGCTTGCAGCGCTCACGCCTATAACAAGAGCCGCGCTCTCGATGTGCCCTCGGGTAGATTGCCAGTGTTCCATCCTCGGCCTCACCAACAAACCGAGAAGGCGCGTGCGACGCGCCGCGCTGCAAATCAGGGAAACCCATGTCCAAAGCACCGACCTTGACCACGACGGCGGGCGCACCGATCGCCGACAACCAGAATTCGGAAACAGCGGGTCCGCGCGGCCCGTTGCTGATGCAGGATTACCAGCTGATCGAAAAGCTGGCGCACCAGAACCGCGAGCGCATCCCGGAACGCACCGTGCATGCCAAAGGCTGGGGCGCCTATGGTACCTTCACGGTGACGCACGACGTAACCGCGTACACCAAGGCCAAGATCTTCTCCGCGATCGGCAAGAAGACCGACTTGATCGTTCGCTTCTCCAATGTCGCGGGCGAGCTCGGCGCCGCCGATGCCGAGCGCGACGTGCGGGGCTTTGCCGCTAAGTTCTACACCGAGGAGGGCAATTGGGACCTCGTCGGCAACAACACGCCGGTGTTCTTCATCCGCGATCCTTACAAGTTCCCCGATTTCATCCACACCCAGAAGCGGCATCCGCGCACCAATCTGCGCTCGCCGACGGCCATGTGGGACTTCTGGTCGCTATCCCCGGAGAGTCTGCACCAGGTAACCATCCTCATGAGCGACCGCGGCCTGCCGCGGAGCCCGCGCTTCATGAACGGCTACGGCTCTCACACGTTCTCGTTCATCAATGCGAACGACGAGCGGTTCTGGGTCAAATTCCACTTCAAGACCCGACAGGGCATCAAGTTCGACACCAACCGCCGGGCCGAGACGATCGCCGGCAAGAGCCGCGAGTCGTTTCAGGAAGATCTGTTCGGCGCGATCGAGGACGGCGATTTCCCGAAATGGACTCTATTCGTCCAGATCATGCCGGGGCAGGACGTCGACAAGCATTGGTACAATCCCTTCGACCTCACCAAGGTATGGCCGCACGCCGACTATCCGCCGATCGAGGTCGGCGTCATGGAGCTCAACCGCAACCCGGACAATTACTTCCAGGAGATCGAGCTCGCCGCGTTCTCGCCCTCGAACGTCGTACCCGGGATCTCGTGGTCCCCGGACAAGGTGCTGCAGGCTCGCATCTTTTCCTACGCGGATGCGCACCGCTATCGGCTCGGTACCCACTACGAGAGGTTGCCGGTCAACAGCCCGCGATGCCCGGTGCATCACTATCACAAGGACGGCCCGATGCGGTTCTTCGAGGCGCTGACCGGCAATCCGGACGCCTATTACGAGCCGAACTCGTTCAACGGCCCGGCGCAGGACGAGCGGTTCCGCGAGCCGGCGCTGAAGATCTCCGGCGACGCCGACCGCTACAATCACCGCGACGGCAACGACGATTACCGGCAACCGGGCGATCTGTTCCGCCTTATGGATCCGGATGAACGAACCCGGCTGATGGACAACATTGCCGAGGCCATGCAGGGCGTGCCTGTCGAGATCGTCAAGCGCCAGATCGCACATTTCTACAAAGCCGATCCGGACTACGGAGCCGGGGTCGCGAGTCGCATGGGAGTCTCGATCACCGGTTTGACCGCACCGATTGCGGCGGAATGATCCTAGGCAATGGCCGACCTCGCTGGCGCAGTGGCTGCCGCCTGACGGCGGCATCCGGCGCGCCGCGTGAGCTCCGGCGATGCTGGGTTCGAGCTCATCCAACGATCCAACACCTGATCGCCGCAACGGACGGCGAATTGCGGCAATTCTGAAAGAGCGGCTTCGGCGCATCCGAGCTATCGATCGGCGCAAGCTCGCTTGCGATTTCGTTCCGGGGCGTCGGCAAAGTGCTCCTCGATAAGGAACCGCGATCATGGAACTCGATCCCTCGCTTCGCGCCGCCATGCTGGCGGCCATCCCCCGCCTTCGCGCATTTGCGATTTCGCTTTGCCGCAATCCCGAGCGCGCCGACGATCTTGTGCAGGAAACGTTGCTGCGCGCTTGCGCCAACATCGCCCAGTTCCAGCACGGCACGAAAATGGAGGCGTGGCTTACGACCATACTGCGCAATCAACACTATTCCGAGTATCGCAAGCGGCGCAGAGAGGTCGAGGACGTCGACGGGATCTACGCGAAAACCCTGGTGGCGCACCCAAGTCAGCTTGCCTCCGCGCAATACAAAGAACTGCGGACCGCGCTCGCCAGGCTGCCGGACGAGATGCGGGAGGCACTCACGTTGGTCGTCGGGTCCGGCCTTTCCTATCCCGAAGTCGCCCGGATCTGCGGCTGCGCCACCGGCACGATCAAGAGCCGGGTGCATCGGGCCCGAGAGCGCCTTGCCGCCATGCTGTTCCTGGAGAGCGCGGCCGATCTAGCCGAAGACGCCATCGGTCGGTCGGTCGTGGTGGGTGCGGAGCACGGGCGTTTCTACGCACATTAGTCGCCGTCCCGTTACGCCACGGGAACCGCCGCAAGCCCAGATTACAAAACCCCACAATGGGGTAAGGCGAGACTAATCACGGCAATTCCGAGGAAGCGCAGTTGCGGGCATCGGCCGTAGCTTTCACTCGGTGCTTCATCGCCGATTCAGCCCGCGTGCCAATGCCGAGGTTTCGAGGCCGGCAGGCTGCCAGTGATTCCTCGGCGCCGGATGCGGGGATCGACGCTTGATGTTTTCTGCGGCCAATCAGGGCCGCCCCGGGGAACTGTTCTCCCGGGGAACCGTAGGAGGACACCATGGGACGTTGGTTCATCGCCACAATGGTGGCGGTTCTCCTGAGCGGCAGCGCTGCAATGGCGCAGACATCCACCTCCTCGCCCGGCATGCTTCCGACCTCGCCGCTCGGCATCCAGGGCAGTCGGCCGGTCGGGCCTGCCGGCATCCCGATGGGGGCCACGGGGCTCGCAACCGACGGCGTGAGTCCGCTGCCATCCGGCACGTCGATCTATGGCTCCAGTACGGGCAGCAACATACCGTGCTCGGTTGCGGGAAGTTCTACATCGGGAGGCTCTACATCGGGAGTGTCCGCGGTACCGAGTTCAACCGGTACCTTCGATGGCGGCGGCATCGCAGGAATGCCCAGCGCGACCCCTCCAGGCGGCATCAGCGGGACGGGCGTCAGCCCCGCCACCACCGCAATGGCGATGTCCGGGAGTGGGACGTCGCCTTGTGGCGGAGCGGCCACAACCAGCGGCAGCGGCACGTTTTCGTCGTCGCCCTCGACGATCTCTCCCGGCGGCGCCGGCCGCACCGGAATCCCGATGGGCTCGACCGAGATCGGAAACGCGGGAATTAGCGGCGTGCCCGCCGTCACGACGCCGAGCCCCGCCATTTCCAACATCCTGCCGGGGAGCTCCAATTGTCCCACGAATGGAATGTCCAACGCCCAAAACCCCGGAGCAATCCCGTCAACGACGGGCTTTCCGGGCGTCTGCTGAACCGACATCGCAGGGGGAGAGAGCGTCATGCGACGAAAGACGGCGGTTCGCGCCGGCCTGCTGCTCGTCGTCTTGGCAGGCGGCGGTGCTTTCGCGTTCACGCACGGATTTGGATCCAAAACATCCGCACCGAAGCCTAGCGCGCCGACGCCGGTGCCAATCGTCGCCGGAACGGTCGAGCAGCACGACGTGCCGATCTACCTGACCGGCGTCGGCACGGTGGTCGCGTACAACACCGACGTCGTGCGCAGCCAGATCCAGGGCCGGATCGTCAGCATCAATTTCACCGAAGGGCAGGCGGTGCACGCCGGCGACCTGCTTGCCCAAATCGATCCGCGTCCGTACCAAGCTCAGGTCGACCAGTACACCGCGAACCGCGATCGCGATCAGGCCCAGCTCACCAATGCGAAAGCCAATCTCAACCGCTATACGCCGCTGGCGCAGAAAGGCTGGGCAACTCCGCAGCTGCTCGACACCCAGAAGGCGCAGGTCGCGCAGCTCGAGGCGGCCGTCAAATCCGACGAGGCGCTCATCGAATCAGCGAACGTGCAGCTCAGCTACACGCGGTTGACTTCGCCGATCGATGGCGTGACCGGCATCCGGCAGATCGACGTGGGCAACATCATCAGTCCAGCAAATACGAACGGCGTCGTGATCGTCACGCAGCTCGAGCCGATTTCGCTGATATTCACGCTGCCGGAAACCGTTCTGCCGCTAATTCAGCAGCAGCAGCAGAAAACCCAGGAACCGCTCGCGGTTCTCGCCTACAGCCAGGACAACACGATGAGGCTCGCTCAGGGCACGCTCGGCCTCGTCAACAATGAGATCCTGCAGACCACCGGCTCGATCCAGCTCAAGGCGAATTTTCCCAACAAGGCGCATAAGCTTTGGCCGGGCGAGCTCATCAACGCGCGGCTGCTGCTCGACACGCGGCATGACGGCCTGACCGTTCCCGCATCGGTCGTCCAGCAGGGCCCGAAAGGCGCCTACGCGTACGTGGTCAATCCCGACGGCTCGGTGGCAATCCGCCCCATCAAGGTCGCGCAGGTAAGCGACGGCCAGGCGCTCATCGATTCCGGCCTGACGGCCAACGAGCAGGTCGTGGTCGACGGACAATACAAGCTGCAGCCCGGCACGCATGTCACGATCCTGCACGGCCAGGCGGCCGAGGAAGCCGCCGCCCAAAGCGCGCAGCAGGCGCCGATCCCATGAACATCTCCGCGCCGTTCATCCAGCGGCCGATCGCGACCGCGCTGCTGATGGTTGGATTGCTGGTCGGCGGTCTGGCCGCCTACCCGCTGTTGCCGGTGGCGTCGCTGCCCAACGTCAATTATCCGACGCTCCAGGTCACCGCGCAGCTGCCGGGCGCCGACCCGCAGACCATGGCATCCTCGGTGGCGACACCGCTCGAGCTGCAGTTCGGCGAGATCCCGGGCCTCACCCAGATGACGTCGGCGAGCGCGCTCGGCTTTACCCAGGTCACCCTGCAGTTCGACCTGAGCCGCGGCATCGATGGCTGCGTCAGCGACACGCTCTCCGCGATCAATGCCGCGACCGCGAACCTGCCGCCGAACATGCCGTATCCGCCGACGATCCGGAAGGTCAACCCGGCCGACACGCCGATCCTGGTGCTCGGCGTGACCTCGGACAGCCTGCCGCTGACCACGGTCGACGCTTATGCGGAAAATATCCTGCTGCAGAAACTATCGCAGGTCCCCGGGGTCGGCCTGGTGGGCATCGGAGGCCAGCAGAAGCCGGCGATCCGCGTACAGGTCGATCCGGAGGCGCTGGCAGCTCGCGGCATCAGCCTCGAGGACGTGCGCAATGTGCTCGGCCAGGCCAATGTCGATCTGCCGAAAGGCACTCTCAACAGCCCGCGCCAGACCTACACGCTCAACACCAACGATCAGTTGCTCAAGGCCGACGACTACGCCAATCTGGTCATCGCCTATAACAACGGGTCGCCGGTCCGCGTACGCGACGTCGGCCGCGCCATCAGCGCGCCCGAGAACGATCTGATCGCCGGCTGGTTCAACACGCAGCGGGCGGTTCTCCTGGTGATTCAGCGCCAGCCCGGAGCCAACGTCATCCAGACGGTGAACCGGGTGAAGGCCATGCTTCCGGTGCTGGAAGCTTCGATCCCTCCGGCCGTCAAGGTTTCGGTCGTTTCCGACCGCACCGAGACCATCCGCGCCTCGGTCGCCGACGTGCAGTTCACGTTGATGCTCACGGTCGCGCTGGTGGTGATGGTGATTTTCGTGTTCCTGCGTAATTTCTGGGCGACCATCATCCCGGCGGTCACCGTGCCGCTGTCGCTGGTCGGCACCTTCGCGGTGCTCTACGCGCTCGGCTACAGCCTCGACAACCTCTCGCTGATGGCCCTGTCGATCGCGGTCGGCTTCGTAGTCGACGACGCCGTCGTCGTCATCGAGAACATCGTGCGGCATATGGAGGACGGCGCCTCGCCGTTCGAGGCGGCGCTCAAAGGAGCGGGCGAGATCGGCTTCACCATCGTGTCGATCACCCTGTCGCTCATTGCGGTCTTCATTCCGCTGTTCCTGATGAGCGGTTATGTCGGACTGCTGTTCCGTGAGTTCGCCATCACGGTGAGCGTCGCGCTCATTCTCTCGCTGCTGATCTCGCTCACCCTCACCCCAATGATGTGCGCGCGCCTGCTCAAGCCGGAGACTAAGGAACACGGGTGGCTCTACCGGGTCTTCGAACGCGGCTTCGACGGTTTGCTCAACGCCTATGGGGCAGGCCTGAAAGTCGTGCTGCGGCACCAGTTCGCGACGCTGATGGTGATGCTCGGCACCATCGCGCTGACCGGGTATCTCTACGTGATCATTCCCAAGGGCTTCTTTCCCCAGCAGGACACCGGATTGATCATTGGCCTGTCCGAGGCAGCGCAGGATATCTCCTTCCAGGCCATGGCCGAGCGCCAGCAAGCCTTGCTCAGTGCCGTGATGCGGGATCCCGCAGTCGCGTCGGTCGGGTCGGCGGTCGGTGCCGGCGGCGGCAACACCACGGTCAACAACGGCCGCGTCTACATTGCGCTCAAGCCCCAGAATCAGCGCCCCGGCGTCGATCAGGTAATTGCGCGCCTGCGGACCAGCCTCGCCAAGATCCAGGGGATCACGCTTTATATGCAGGCCGCGCAGGACATCACCATCGGCGGGCGGGTATCCAAGACTCAATACCAATATACGCTCGATGATGCCGATCCCGGTGAGCTCAACCATTGGGCGGCGCTGTTCCTCGACAAGATCAAGGCCATCCCGGGCATCACCGACGTCGCCACCGATCAGCTCAATGCCGGACCGAAACTCGACATCACCATCAAGCGCGAAGTCGCATCGAGCTACGGCATCCTGCCTTTCACGATCGACAACACGCTCGACGACGCCTTCGGTCAGCGCATCGTGTCGACGATGTTTACCACGCTGAACCAGTACCATGTCGTCCTGGAGGTCGACCCCAAGTTCCAGTTCGGGCCCGAAGCGCTCAACGGCATCTATGTCAAATCATCGAGCGGGCAGCAGGTGCCCTTGTCCACGCTGGTCGACAGCGTCGTGAAGGTGGCGCCGCTCGTCGTCAACCATCAGGGCCAGTTTCCGTCGGTGACGATCTCGTTCAATCTCGCGCCCGGCACCGCGATCGGTCAGGCGGTGAGCGCCATCCAGCAGATCGAAAAAGATCTGGGCAAGCCGCTCTCGCTGCAGACGAGCTTTCAGGGCAACGCCCAGGCATTCGGAGACTCGCTGTCGAGCATGCCGATCCTCATCGCCGCGGCGCTGTTCGTCATCTATCTCATCCTAGGCGTGCTCTACGAGAGCGTGGTCCACCCCATCACCATCATCTCGACCCTGCCGTCGGCCGGCCTCGGCGCGCTGTTGCTGCTGATGGCGGTGCACTACGACCTGACCGTGATCGCCCTCGTCGGCATCATATTGCTCATCGGCATCGTCAAGAAGAACGGCATCATGCTGGTCGATTTTGCCATGCAGGTCGAGCATAGCGAGGGCTTGACCGCGGAGGAATCGATCTACCGGGCCTGCGTGCTGCGCTTCCGGCCGATCCTGATGACCACGATGGCGGCGATGCTCGGCGGCGTGCCGATGATGCTGGGCACCGGGGCCGGCTCCGAGCTTCGCCAGCCGCTCGGCTACGCCATCGTCGGCGGCCTGGCCTTGTCGCAGGTTCTCACGCTCTATACCACGCCGGTCGTCTACATCTATCTCGACCGGCTGCAGGCCTGGATGTTCCGGGGAAAGAGCAAGCAGACGGCCTCCGGCCACGCCGACCCGGTGCCCGCCGAATGAACGGCAGCCGCCCGGGTGGCCGACGAATTCGGCAGTAGCGGACAAATCACGGCAATCGGCAAAGAGCTATTTTTGGTGCAACCATTATTTTCGATGAGATCTAGCAGCGCCTACTACCCGCAAGCCAACCCGTTGCTCCCGTTGGCACGCCACGATGCAAAGAGCAAAACCCCGGCGGCGAAATCGATCCCGGTTGTGGTCAGACCACAATGAGGGGATGGGCAACGTATGTCATGCGGAACCCGCTGGACGGGCTTCGTGCCTCTGCTCGAGAGGAGTCAATGGGTCATGATATCGAGACGCGAAGTACTGGCAGCGACAGCCGCTGGTGCGGTTATGACTGCCGCCACGGCGCGCGCGGCCTCCTTTGGCAATCCGGACGAGCCGCCGCAAGGAGCGATCAACGCCAAGAACCCGGGGAGCGTCACCGATCCGGGCCCGCAGAATCCTGCGGTCGCCGGTCAGTTTCCCTCGGCGGTATCTCCGCCTCCGACCGACGTCGGCAGCCTGCAAATGGACTGGGCCTCCTTCAACAATTCGCCGCGGCGCATTCAAGACGGCGGCTGGGCGCGTCAGGTAACGCAGTCCACCTTCCCGATCTCGGACACGATCTCGGGCGTCAACATGCGACTGTCGGCCGGAGGCATCCGCGAATTGCACTGGCACCAGGCGGCCGAATGGGCGTTCATGACCTACGGCAACTGCCGGGTCACTGTTCTCGACACGAACGGCCGGCCCTATGTGGCAGATGTGAAGGAGGGGGACATCTGGTATTTCCCCGCCGGCTACCCCCATTCGTTGCAGGGGCTCGGCCCCGACGGATGCGAGTTCGTCATTTGCTTCGACAATGGCGCCGCGAGCGAGTTCAACACCCTTTTGGTGACGGACTGGTTCATCCATACGCCTCCGTCGGTTCTCGCCAAAAACTTCGGTGTGCCGGCCGAGACGTTCGCGAAAATGCCTCTGCACGATCTCTGGATTTTTCAGGGCAAAGTTCCGGGAGAGCTGTCTGCTGTCAAAAAGGCGATGACCGGAAAGGCGGGCGCTCCGCCGTACCCGTTCACGTTCTCTCTCGGATCATCGGCACCCGTCAGCGAGACCAAAAGCGGCAAGGTGCAGATCGCCGACAGCAACAATTTCAAGGTGTCCACGACCATTGCGGCAACGCTGATAACGATGCAGCCAGGCGCATTGCGGCAGATGCATTGGCATCCGAACGCCGACGAATGGCAATATTACATCAAGGGTAAAGCGCGCATGGGCGTGTTCGATACCGGGCCCAATGTACTCACGATGGATTTCAGCCCGGGTGACATCGGTTACGTCAAGCGGAACTTTGGACATTACGTGGAGAACGTCGGCAACACGGAGCTGCAGTTTTTCGCCGTGTTCAGGACGGCGCAGTACGAAGAAATTTCGTTATCGGACTGGCTCAAACATTCGCCGCCCGAGATGGTCGCCGAACACTTGAACATCGATCCGGCCACGATCTCGGAATGGCCGGACGATGGGCCGCTTATCCGGCCCGGGTGATCGGATCGGGTGCGCGCCATGGCTTTGGCGGAGATCGACGTGCCGAACTTGCCGACTGCGGTCGCGTGCCTGCCGCGCACCGCGGCGCGCGCCGGCCACCTGGTAGGGGGCGAGCGGCTCGTTCCCGAGGAGACCGCGATGGTCGTCCTGATCTTCTTGGCGGCCTTCGCCACCCTGGCCATCTCATTCTGGCGTACATGATCCCCTTCGTCCTCACCATCGACGAAGCGGCGGCGCCTCAATCGAGGTTCATGTTCTGGGGCGAGAGCCTGTTCGTGTTCCCGCTGATGCTGCTCTACACGATCATCAGCTGCAGCGTCTTCAGGGCCAAAGTCGCATCCACGCCCGAGCACTCTGAGACTGCTCAGGTTCGACGGACAAGAGAGGCGGATTGTGCGGGGCCAATTGAACAATGGCGGCAACATCGGCACGACCACGGCAATACGCATCAAGCGTTTTTCCGGCATTCGGATAGGCTTCCCAGCTCCCGCATGCCCAACTCAGCGCCTCCGCAGGTGCGCCGGGTACGGACGCAAACTGGGCTTCACTGATCATTCGCAAGGAGCAGCCGCATGAGAAAGAACGCACTGAAACCGGTTGCCACTCACGGCGTGCCGAGCGGTCAGCCCCGGTTGCACCAGCGCGGCAGGGAGATCCAAGCGTTTGGGACCGTGCGGCGGTCTTTGCTCGGGCTATCTGATGAGGCGCGGCTGTATTCCTGCCAACGGCTCAATCAGCTCTTGGCCGACACGCACATCCTCCACGCATTGTACAAGAACCACCATTGGGTGATGCGAGGACCTGGCTTCTATCAGCTGCACTTGCTGTTCGAGAAGCATGCAGGTGAGCAGATCGAGCTGGTCGACGAGATCGCCGAACGGATACAGGCCCTGGGCGGAGTCGCGGTGGGCGATCCCCGGCACGTCGCCGAGATCACGAGGATCCCCCGGGCACCGAACGGCTGCGAGGCGGTGCCCGCGATGCTGTCTCGGCTGCTGCAGGCGCACGAGCTGATCCTGCTCGACGGACACGACGCAGCTACGAGCTTCACCGAGCAGGGCGACGATGGCACAAAAGACCTGATCGTCTCCGAGGTGATCCGCATCGGAGATACCCAGGTTTGGTCCCTCGCCGAGTATCTCGCCAACGCCCCGCTCGTCCGTGGCTGAGACTCAACCGCGCGATTTGTGCTCGATGGCACGACCTATGAGGAGAAGAGGCGCACGATTGTGCCGAACGGCCCGGCAAGCAGGTTGCCTCGAATAATCGATAAAGGTATGGCTTCTCCCATGATGACACGTCGGAGCCTGCTGGGCACGGCAGGTCTAGGCGGGTTGGCACTCCTATCCGCACCTGCCTGGGCGCAGAGGATGATCGATTTGCCGCTGCCCGGCGGTCCCGACGCGCGATCGATCACGACCCAGTTTCCCCAGAAGGGTTCAATGATCCTGCAGCGGACGCGACCGCCGCTGCTGGAGACGCCTTGGGATGTCTTCGACACGGGTGTGTTCACGCCGAACAACCAATTCTATGTGCGTTGGCATTGGGCCGGCATCCCGACCTCGGTCGATATCGATACCTTCCGCCTGACGGTGCACGGTCATGTGCAGCGAACCGTGTCGCTGACGCTCAAGGATATGCTCGATGGGTTCTCACGCGTGGAATTGGCCGCCGTGAATCAATGCTCGGGCAATTCGCGCGGATTCTTTGCGCCGCGGGTGCCGGGCGCCCAATGGGTGAACGGCGCCATGGGAAACGCGTTGTGGACCGGCGTCCGCCTGAAGGACGTGCTCGATCGGGCGGGTGTGAAGGCCGGCGCCGTGCAAGTGCGCTTCAGCGGCCTCGACGAGGCGGTTGTGCCGGACGCGCCGCGCCTGATGAAGTCGCTCGACGTCGACCACGCGCGCGACGGCGAGGTCATGATCGCCTATGCGATGAACGGCGAACAACTCCCCTTGTTGAATGGCTTTCCTTTGCGGCTCGTCGTTCCAGCCTGGTACTCGACCTATTGGGTCAAGATGCTGAACGACATCGAGATTCTGGACCAGCCCGACACCAACTATTGGATGAAGACGGCCTACACCATTCCGGATACGCCGCACGCCAGCATTCGGCCCGGCGACACCGGCGTGAAAATGGTTCCCATCAACCGGATGGTTCCCCGATCCTTCCTCACGAACATCAGCCCCGGCAACACGGCGCCTGTCGGCGCGCCGACACCGGTGCGTGGCATAGCATTCGGCGGCGACTGCGGCGTTGCGAAGGTGGACATCTCGAGCGACGCAGGCAAATCCTGGAACCCGACTCAGCTCGGAAAGGACGAGGGGAAGTACGGCTTCCGGCAGTGGGAAACCCGGATCACGCTGCCGTCAGCAGGCAGATACACTTTGATGGTCCGCTGCACGAACACCAACGGCGAGGCCCAGCCCGATACCCCCAATTGGAACCCCGCCGGCTTCATGCGCAATGTCATCGAATCAGTCGATGTCATCGCGGCCTGAGAGGACTGGCCGTGCTCCGGACATTCATTGCCGTGGGGGTTCTCCTGGGCGCTGCGCTCGCGCCGTTCGCCGCCTGCGCCGCCGCACCTCTCGAGTTGAAATCGGTCACGGTCGACCTGCCGGACAGCGACCGGACATTCCCCCCGGGCCCGGGATCGGATGCAGTCAACAACAACTGCCTCGCCTGTCATTCCGCCGGCATGGTGCTCAACCAGCCGGCATTATCGAAGGCCGCCTGGAGCGCCGAAGTCAACAAAATGATCACAGCCTACAAGGCCCCCGTGGCGCCGGAAGACGTCGGCACAATCGTCGAATACCTGACCAGCCTCCCAAGCGCCAAATAGAAAAGGGACCTGGCCAAGGGTCGCTCATGGCGGCTTCACCCCCCGAATGTCGTGCCGGAGGGCGATGGCAGGCAGTGGCTGCAGCCACTCGGCGGCGCCCGCGCGGTCGCGCACCTCTCGCTTGCGCCGGCCGCGCACGGCGGGATCGCGGACAGGAAGACGACGCCCAGCACCCCTTCCAGTGAGAGCTGCGGACTACCGCCTGAAGCGAGACCAAGGGCTCCAACGCTCGGACTGTTGAAGTTCCGATTCCCATGATCATATGCTCCTGCAATGTTTTGAGCGATCACGATGTACGCAGAGTAATGACTGCGGCCGCATCACAGCCACATACCGCCAGCGATCTCTATGGTTGCCTCGGCTGCAGCGCGCAGTGCGGGCGCTGCGCGCGCACCATCAAGCGGATCATGGACGAAGCGCTCTCGGCTTCCAGCTGTTGTTGCCGTAAAACGAGTCTGCCTCCGGTTCCCATGATTCGTGCCGGAGACCTGTGCACCGGGAGCTCCTCATGGTCCGCATCGCGACACGGTGGAAATCGCTCGGCACGCAAGCCCGGGAGCACAGGGCCCAACTGGGGCTCTCCCTCAGGGTGACAATCGCCGCTCTGTTGAGCTTCGTACTGTCACACTTGCTGCATGTTCCCCTGCCATTGTGGACGGTGCTGACGGCGGTGATCCTGACGCAGGTGAGCTTCGGCAAGTCGCTGAAGGCGACCATCGACTATCTGGTGGGTACGCTCGGGGGCGCGGTTTATGCCGGCGCCGTCGCCGCGCTGTTCCCCCACGCGAACGAAATCGCGCTGGCAGGCGTGCTGGCGATTGCGGTCGCACCCTTGGCTCTGCTCGCAGCGATCAATCCCAGCTTCGGCGTCGCGACGTTCACGGGGGTGTTGGTGATCCTGGTTCCTGAAATCACCCATGTGAGCTCGATCGCGTCGGCGTTCTATCGCGTGCTCGAGGTCGCCCTTGGAGGTCTCACCGCCGTAGCGGTGTCGTTCCTGGTGCTGCCGGCGCGTGCCCATGCTTTGGCGATCGAGGCCGCGGCCCAGATGCTCGATCTGATGGCACGGTCCCTGCCTGAGTTGCTCAACGGTTTTATACAGACGCACGATGCAGCGGCGATCAGGCACATACAGGACGGCATCGGCCAAGCCTTGGCGCGGTTGGAGGCCCTCGTCGCCGAGGCAAGACATGAGCGGATAAGCCTTCTCGCCGCGGAGCCCGATCCGGGGCCACTGCTGCGCACGCTGCTACGCCTGCGTCACGATCTGGTGATGATCGGACGAGCGGCTGCCGTTCCGCTTCCCGAGACGTTTCAGCGACGGTTCGGACCGCTGCTCGCGCAAGTCGCGAATAGCGCAGCCGATTACCTTCGCCGGAGTGGAGAAGCGCTGGCCGCCGGGCGCGATCCGCCGCCGCTCGATGCCGCCGAAGCAGCCCTCGACGACTACGCCGATGCGTTCACCGCTGTTCGGCGCGAGGGCCTTACACGAGATCTGCCGATCGACACGGTGGAGCGCATCTTCGCGCTGGGTTTTGCCCTTGACCAATTGCGCCAGAATTTCCGCGACCTCGAACGCTGGGTGAGGGAAGCGGTAGCTGGGCGGTAAATGCGGCCACTTCGGCGCAATTTCACGTTACACCCGGCAAAATCGCGATAGCGCTATTTTCTCGGCAGCATACATCCCGGCAGAACCGGCCGCAGCAGGCGTCGACGCTCCTTGGGCTGGGCCGGCTATTCAAGATCAGGAGTTGACCATGAGAGTCCATCGTCCATTGGCTTTCCTCGCAGTCGTATTCCTGCTGACCCAGCCTGCGTGGGCGGCACCACGATCTGGAGGATCCACACCGCATCCGGCCCTTGGGGGGCTGAGCGGCGTTCCGGCCGAGGTGCCAAATCCTATCACACCACAATTCAACGATCCGGGTCCGCAGCTCACCCCGGTACAGCCGGGCAATCCGGTGCAGCAGCTCTCGCCCCTCGGCAATTCGGGGCAGCCGGACTCGCTGGGAATCCGATAAAGGACGGAATTTGTTGAAGACAGAAGTCCAACTGGTTGGGCGGGCGGGGTCGGCTCCGCCTACTTGCCGTTGCTTGGCGCGATTTCCGGCGGTCCAATCGGAGGCAGCGCGCTGTTTTTTGGGGAGATCGAATCGGCCGGGTGAACGGAGGTGAAGCGCGACTTCTCCTCGGCAGCTTGGTTGTTGCCAAGTGATCCACTCCGGCTTTCCGCATAGAATCCGGACCTCGACAGTCAGGTCAGGGCAGCGATGCGCGACCAAACGGCACGGCTCGTGCCGGCGTCGGCACGCCATCGCGCCACCACAGCATCGACGCGCCGATAGTCGGATTGCCGCAAGAAGCAATAAGCACCAGCAAGATCGCGTAAGCAGCCGCGACGCTGCGTATTACCTGTCCCTTGCGGTCCACCGATCGGATGTTGGCACTTGAGACGACCGGTCGTGAACCGTTCACACCAGTAGTTGACGCGCGGCTCGCGTCCAAAGGAGAATGTCATGTTGCGCAAGATGATGATGGTCGCGGCAGCGGTTGCCGCTCTTTCCCTCGTCGCCACCGATGGTTTCGCGCGCGGTGGAGGCGGGGGCGGCGGGGGCGGTGGTGGCGGTGGTGGCCATGGGGGCGGGGGCGGGGGCTTCAGTGGCGGCTTTGGCGGCGGCGGCGGCGGCTTCGGCGGTGGCCATATGGGTGGCAGCTTCGGCGGCGTCCATGGCGGCTTCGGCGGCGTCGATGGGGGAGGGTTCGGCCACGCTCGCGGTTTCGCGGGCTCTCAGGAGAGAGGCCACCAAGGCGAACGGGGCGACCGAGGCGAACGGTTTCACCACGCTCGTCATTTCCGGCACGACTTCGACGACTTCGGCGGGTACGGCTATGGTTACACCTGCGACTACTACTCGCCCTACTACCCATACGACTGCGCGTCGCCGTATTACCAATGGTGAGCTTGGCTGCAAACTGACGATGTCAGCAAAGATGCGAAACGGGCTCCGCAGCAATGCGGCGGAGCCCGTGCCGGCAAGCTTGATCGCGGCGCTAACCCAGATCGCCGCTGAGTGCCCTTGCCGCCTTGAGATCGGCCGTGTCGAATCCCTCGGTGAAGCGATCGTAGACCGGCATTAGGAGTGCGCGCGCGTCTGTGGTGCGCCCTTGTTCATGCCATAGGCGGGCAAGGCTGGTAGCGGCGCGCAGTTCCCACGACAAGGCGCCTTGCCGCCGCGCCCAGTCGAGCGAGCGCACGAAGTGCTCCTCGGCCGCCGCCGCGGCATCCGGCGCAGCTTGCTGTCGCAGCAGCTCGCCTTTGACGCGCAGCTCCTCCGCGATGCTCCAGCGCTCTTCATTGTGCTCGGATCGTGCCAGCGCCTCGTCGATCGCGGCGAGCCCCGGTGCGACCCGCCCGGCGGCCGCGAAGCCTTGTGCCAGCGCGCGTAGAAACGCGGTGTGATACTGGACGAATCGCGCTTCGCGCAGCTCGTCGATCGCGACGCGGAGCAGCTGCAATCCGTCGTCGACATCGCCCCGCTGGCGCAGAAGGTCGCCTTTGAAGCATCGCCCATGGGCATGCCAGACGTCGAGCGCATGGCGTTCGGCATGGTCGAGCAGCATCGCAATGAAGCGTTCCGCTGCCGACAGTTCGCCGGCCAGGAGCGCAATCGGGCAGGCTGCCAGGGCAAGCGCATTGCACAATGAAAGCGTGTGGTTGATCGACAGAGCGTGCTCGATATTGCTCTCGACGTCGCGCATGGCCTGGTCCGCGAATCCCTGCAGCCAGAGGGCCCGCGCCAGCGTGATGCGCGCCGTCACGCGCTGATCGAATCGGAAACGCACGGCATCGGATCGTCGGGTGGGCGTGACGTAGCCCTTGAGCACGCGCTCGATGTGCTGCCGTGCGCCGGCTTGGTCACCCAGAAAATGCAGCGAGGCGCCGATCATGCGATCGCCGATGAGGGCGTCGGCGGGGTCGGGCGCGCGCGCCGCTAGACTTCGGAATTGTCTTGCGAGTGCCAGTGTCTCCCGGAACTCGCCGTTGTTGACGCGACCGGCCCATAGCCCCCAGAGCGCCCGCAACTGATAGTCGGTGTCGTCGAGTCGCTCGGCAAGTACGAGCGCGGTCCTCCAGGCTTCAGTCTCGCGCTCCGGACCGGTCGTATACATCAACGACCAGCCGAGTGCGGCGTAGAGCTGCATCTCGCAGCGCTCGCCGCGGCTCGATCCCGGCTCCAGAGCGGCGAGCGCCCGCTCGACCCGCCCCCGACACTCGTTGATCAGCGACAGCTGGAACCACAGCGGCGTGGCGGCGACGGTCAGGGCTACGCCGATCGCCGCGTCGCCGCCCGGCGAAAAAGCCCAGTCCAACGCCACCCGCAGATTGTCGATCTCGGGTGCATACGTGGCCAGCCATTCGCTCGTGTTTCGCGTCTCCCATTCGGTTTCGGCACACTCAAACAGATGCCGGTAGTACTCGGCGTGGCGGCGTGCGACTGCTTCAAGCTCACCGCTTTCGACGAGTTTCTCGAGCGCGTAAGCGCGAGTTGTCTCGAGCAGCCGGTAGCCGGCGGTGGTGTCATCGCCTTTCGCCGAGACCAATGACTTCGTGACCAGGTTCGCAACGCCGGCGACGACATCCGATGCCGCGATCTCGGCGCCGGCCGCGACCGCGCTCGCCGCCTCCAGCTTGAAGCCGCCCGAAAAGATCGCCAGACGACGCAGGACCACGCGCTCCGGCTCGGCAAGCAGCTCGTAGCTCCAGTCGAGCGTCGCCCGCAGCGTCTGGTGCCGCGGCAGCGCGGTCCGCCTCCCCCCGGTGAGCAGGTGGAAACGATCATTGAGACGGGTGGCGAGCTCCTCGATCCCAAGCGCAGCGGCGCGCGACGCGGCGAGCTCGATCGCGAGCGGGATCCCGTCGAGCCGCCGGCAGATTGCCGCCGTTGCCGCCGCAACGCGTCGGTCCGGCGAAAAGTGCGGTTGTGCCGCGCGCACGCGCGCGACAAAAAGCTGAACGGCACCGTAATGCAACGGATCATCCGCATCTTGAATGCCCTCCGCCGGCACATCGAGCGGCGGCACCCGGTAGATGTGTTCGCCCTCCGCCTGCAACGGCTCCCGGCTCGTCGCGATCACGCGAACGGCCGGGGTGAAGCGCAGCAACGCCTCGCTCATACGCGCCGCCGGGCCGAGCACGTGTTCGCAATCGTCGAGCAGAAGCATGAGCCGCCTGGCACCGAGCGCATTGGCGATGCGTTCGGGTGACACTGCGTCGGCGGCGAGCTCCAGATGGAGCGCAGTGGCAATCCTGACCGGAACAAGATCGGGATCGGACAGGCCTGCGAGTTCCACGACCCACACCCCATCGACGAACTTTGGCAGCAGGCGCCGGGCGACCTCGAGGCCCAGACGCGTCTTGCCGATGCCTCCGGCACCCGTCAGGGTGACGAGGCGGCGGGAGGCGGTGAGGCCGAGGATCTCCTCGAACGCGACGGCGCGGCCGATCAATTCGGAAACCGGCTCCGGCAGGTTGGTCGATGGACGGGCCGAAGCGGGCTCAAGGACGACGGCCGTGCCTGCAACCGCCTGCGCCTGAGAATTTGCCGAGACCGTGCGTATCACGCCGGTGAACTGGTAGCCTCGTCCGGCGATCGTGCGGATCAAGCCGCGATCCGCCGCGAAGGCGTTGCGCAGTGTCGAGATCTGGACGTGCAGGTTGTTCTCTTCGACGACCTGGTTCGGCCAGACACGCTCGATCAGCGCGTCTTTGCTCACCACAGCCCCCGACGCCTCGATCAGCGCCATCAGCACATCGAAGGCGCGCCCGCCGAGATGGATCGGTCGACTATCGGCAAGGAGCTCGCGGCGGTGCGGCAAAACCCTGAAACGGCCGAACTCCATTGCCGCCGGCGTTTCGGATAGGGGATCCATGAGCGCGATTGTAGCGCGAATTTTCAGGTATTTTCAGGGTTTTTAAGAAGGCTGCTCCAATGGCATGCCGCCTCGCGGAGGCGATCGTAGATCGGTGCCCCGACGCGGTGCGTCAAGGTCTTGCTCGCGTCACGTATGCAGTTTTCGAGGCAGAGCGGTCATTGAGTAAGTACAGTCGAAGCCGGCCTCCTCGCCGTGGAGCACAGTGGAAACCGGGGGCTGCCGCCGCAACCGATCGCCCCCATAGGGCCAGCGCGTCACCTGAAATCGCCGCCAGTTCCTTGCCGGCGGAAAAAATGTCGTGCCGTTCGGAGATTATAACGCCTCACCCGGCTTCGTCACTCGAGAAAAAAAGGGCCGGCGGCAGGCGCCGCCGGCCCAAGTGTCTACGTCCAAGCGAAAACCCGCGGGGAGGAACCAGGCTTCGCGACGACCCACGCAGCGATCAGGACCAGGAGGCCGGACCCGAGGGATCGAGCGAACGTGGGCCTGACGTAGACATCGCTCGTATGCTCGGTTCGTCTTAAGGCTTCGACATCGGCCGAATGTAAGCGGCCTTGGCGCAAGCTGCTGCGGCGAAATTGCTACGATTGATGCGTTCTTGCACCGATCCGGAGGCTGCGCTGCACTTGGTCCAACCTTGATCGCGGAGTAGCTGATTACACCCGTCGCGCCGAACGGGAGGCTCACGGCTTCCGCCACACCGGCGTCTTCCTAGGTCAATCCGGCTTCATCGGCTGCAACGCGGCCGAGCGCCGACCAATCGAGTCCCGCATAGCCACGTGCAATTCCGGCCATCAGCCGATCGCGTGCAATGCGGACCGACGGCATGGGGACGCCCGCGGCTTCCGCCTCCGCGAGCGCCAAGCGCACGTCCTTGAGCGCCAGCGGAAGGACGAAGCCCGGCTCGTAGTGCTGCGCGACGATCTTGCCGCCGTAGATCTTGTGCACCCGGCTGCCGTACATGGTTTCGGTCAGGATCTGGAGAAACTGCTCGGGGTCCTCCCCGCGCTTGCGCATCAGGGCAACCACTTCGCCGAGCATTTCCAGTGTGGCCGCGGTCAACGCATTGCCGGCGAGCTTGATCAGATTCGCGGTCGCGGGTTCGGGGCCGACCACGAAGGTGCGCTGGCCCAAAATGTCGAAGATCGGCTGGCAGCGCTCGATATAATAACCGCTGCCGGCCGCGACGATGTAGAGCTGACGGGCTGCGGCGGCATCGGGATTGCCGAACACCGGCGCGGCAACGTAGCCCTGGTCGAGCTTGGCGTGCCCCGAGTCGATCGCCGACGAAGCGGCCGTGCTAATGGTGCTCATCGAGAGATGGATGGCGCCCGGCATCAGCCCGGAAGCAAGCCCATTTCCGGGCCGCGGCTCCAGGCCGAACATGACGTCCCGGACAGCCTTGTCGTCCGGCAGCATGCTGACCACGATTTCGCAATCGAACAGGTCCGCGACTTCGGCCGTCGTGTCGAGCCCGAGCGCAGCAAGCTCCTTGATGCGTTCGGGACGCCGGACATAGGCCCTCACATCGCAGCCGGCCTGCACGAGATTCGTGGCCATGGCGGCGCCCATGCGTCCAAGCCCGATGAAGCCGATGCGCTCCTCCACGGGTCTGCGCTTCTGGACGCCCGCCGCAGCGCGAGAATCGATGTGGTCGTGCATGGAAGCCTCAAAGCATCGTGACACCTGATTGCGGTGCTCGATAGGAACTTAGTTGTTTCCGCGGCCGCGGCTGTGCCTCGATTGCCGCGTTTGGCCCGCTCTTGCCGAAAATCGAGCGTGGACGCTCGATCTTGCGGGCCTCGCCGAACCAAACGGGCGAATGCGCGAAAATCCGCCGCTTTACGTAGATTTCAGATGATTTCGGAACGTTTCAGGCCGTCGCCAAGGACCTTTCAGGCGCCGAGCGCAATATTTCGTGCACGGACGGAAGATTCGAGCGCCAGAGGTGCAACGCCATGTCGATGAACCCGCTGCCCACGAACGAAGTCCCGCTGCCAAACCAAGGTATAAGGCTCTCAAACCAATACGCTATTCGGATCAACCTCCGTACGATGGGCGGTTTGCCTCGATCGAACTATGCTCTCCTGAGTTGGTGAGAGCCGGAATGGGGCCGGGGAAGTGCGAGCTAACCGACGCGAACGTCAAAGGTGGAATCCATGTTGGCCAACTCCCTGCGTACGAATCTGGCATCGAATGGTCCTTTCGACCGGAATACCTCAACGCCGGGCCAAGCCGCCATGTTGCTGTCGCTGGACGGACACTCCCGTGCCCGCGAAAGGCACGACATGCGCACCGATCCCCGGGCTCATCGGCTGCCCAATCGGCCCAGGGTCGACGCTGCCGGTCATGCCGTGGAGATTTATCCAGCCGACATCGTGAAACGTCGCACCATGGCCTCGAACGGAATGGCAGGGGAGATCGTCCAGGCCACGAAGCGTGGCAAAATCGAATCTCGCTTCCGCGCGCCTGTCCACCTGCTCGCCGTATACGACAGGGGCGTGCGCCGGGACGGGGAGACGTTCGTCGAGGGGCTGCCCCGCTCGGCCTTGCGAGATCTGAGACGAAAGCTAACCTTTGTGCCGGCAGGTCACGAATATTATGACTGCCAGGACCCGCACATTCTCACGCGCGTGGCTTACTTCTATTTCGATCCAACCGAGCTGGCAATCGATCCGGAGCTGGGTTTCGCGGAGATGGCTCCGCGGCTGTTTTTCGAGAATGCGGCGTTATGGAGTACGGCGCTCAAGCTGATGTCCCTGGTCGAACATTCGCTTTCGGCGAACCGGCTGTATTTCGAAGCTCTCGGCGCCGTCCTGGCGCACGAGCTGGTGCGGCTCAACACCGGAGCGCCCAGCAGCGTACCGCCGGTGCGCGGCGGTCTTGCCGCCTGGCAGCAACGGATCGCGGTCGCGTACATCGAGGAGCACCTTGGCGACCAGATCCCGCTCGCCCAGCTCGCGCAGCTGGTTCGGCTCAGCCCGCACTATTTCTGCAGGGCCTTCAAGCAGTCCTTTGGCATGCCGCCGCACCGCTATCACACCAGCAGACGCATCGAGCGCGCGAAGATTCTGTTGGCCGATCCTGCGCTCTCGGTGACGGAGATCGGATTGACCGCGGGCTTCAGCGAGACCGGTTCGTTCAGCGCGGCATTTCGCAAAGCGACCGGACTTACCCCGACCGGATTTCGCAGCCTCCTTTGAGCTCGGCAAGACTCCGCACTACCTGGTGAGAGGGAATGGGTGAAGGGGAATTCGCTGAGATGGAGACGCCCATGTTGACCGCGAACGAACTTGCCGACGACGAATTGCTCGGAATGTTGGATCGTCGCTTTTGGCTGGCGCGCGCCGGTTCGGTCGCGCTGGGCTTACCCTGCACGCTGCGCAAGGCTCTATGTCGGGCGTATGCGGCTTCAGGCGAAAGCAGCCGCGCCGCGTCGATCGTCAAGCTGGCGAATGACGAGATCCGCATTGGCTCCGGCCAGATCGGCAGGCTCCGACAACGGATGGGCCTCGCAGGCACCGGATCCAGCTAGCGAGACTCTCATCGTCAGCTTCGTCCCGCCCGTGTCGTGAGAGCTGCGAGCTTACAATGCGCACGTTCAGAAAATCATCGATGCCCAATGCTTCACCGGCGAGGGTTGCTCGCGACCGCATCGCGGCCGCGGCGCGCAGGACCGCTCAGGCACTGGCGGTTTTCGTCGCGATGGGCGTCTTGTTTGGGAACGAAGCCGCGACGGCACGGCCTTCGCCTATCAACAGGATCGTAACTCAAACAGGGCCCGCGCATTCGTCCCGGCATGACCGGCGACCCGCTTCGCCCGCCCAGGCAATCGAACGAATTTCTTCCGAACCGTTCGGGCTGCCGACGGTCGAAGCGCTGGAGGGTCCGCTTGTAACGAGGTGGCGCGGCGTCGAAAGAGAAATCCGTCGGGATGAGCTGCTTCTTGCGCGTTGCGCCACGGATCGGTCATGCGGTTCGGCCCCGGCTCTACGGTTGATGGACATCGTCGATGCGGCGCGTCGACGCGAGGGTCGCTCGCGGGTCGGGGAGATCAACCGGGCGGTCAATCTGGCAATTCGTCCGATGAGCGACGTTGCGCAATACGGAGTGCCCGACCTGTGGACCGCGCCGATTCAGACGTTAACGGCCGGTGCCGGCGACTGTGAAGACTATGCCATCGCCAAATACGTCGCACTCGAGGAGGCCGGAGTCGCCGAGGAGGATCTTCGCCTAGTCGTCGTGCGGGATACGCGACGGCGGGAAGATCATGCCGTGGTCGCGGTGCGCTTGGACGGCCGCTGGCTGGTACTGGATAATCGCTGGCTCGCCCTCGTCGAAGACGTCGAGCTCGAGACCTACCTTCCAATGTTCGGGATGAATCGCGAGGGCGTGAGACGCTTCGTCGCCGCCCAACAGCGCGTCTTTTCTCGAGGCGCGACAGAGCCGGCTCCGGCACCTCTGCGCTCGCAAAAGCAGCCGCTCGAGCACGCTTCGTGACTATCGGACTGAGAGGCGTTGGAAATGGCAACCCCACCCGACAACATAATCAATTCGATGCACGAAACGTTTCTCCTCGTGATCATCGCGTTCATCGCCTTCGCGCTTATCGCCGCCGCCAACGGAGCGTACACGAGCGACGCTTGTCGCCCACGCGACCAAGCGAGCGACATCCGGTCGGGCCACGAGACCATGATGGCTACGCCGCAACAGCACGCCAATGGCGCGGGAGAGAGAATGTAGTCCGATGAAGCTCGGCGCGCTTCACTCAGGACAAATCATTGATGATCCCTGTCGCGCATCGTCGGAGCGAATTGGACAACAAGGAGGCACCTATGAAGATCGAGTTTCTGTCCTTCCTCGAGTGGTCGCTGCAATTATCGATCTTGCTCAACGTTTTCATGGCCGGGTTGTGCGGGTTACTGGTCTATCAGGACCGGAAAGCAAGATAGAAACTTGGGCAACGCCGCGACAGCAGAGCGCCGCGCCGGCGAGGGCGGGAGGAACGGCGGTGTACCGCTTACCTTCCTCAAGCCCAAGAGCGACGCGATCGCGCCCCTGGTCGACTCGAAGCGCCTTGGGTCTGATGTGATCCGCGCGATCGACGAGATGCTGGTTGCGGAGGCCACGATCGTCGGCAGGATGCTTCCGGGAGCGCTCGAATCGGCCAAGCTCGATCGCATTTGCTCGAATGATCAAAGACAGGATGCCGTCCTGGAAGCGCAGACCAACTATCTGACGTTCCACGAATTCTGGTCGATCCGGGCTTTTCTTCGGGGACCCGACGCTCAGGATCGTCGAAAAGCGGTGATGCGGAGCCGCTCGGTCCCTTCGGCGACGGTCGGATAGTTGATCGGCTGCATATAGATGCCGTGCTCCGCCAGCAGGAGATCGCTCGCAGCGAACCGCAGCCACGGGACGTAGACCAATGGCGTGCCGGGTATCCGACCATGACTATGGACGAGCGCCGTTTGTGGTCAGTGCCGCGCGCTGCTGCCGCATCATCCGGCAGCTGCGGCCTCCGGCATCCATCGAGCGCGGCTCGATTGTGGGTGGCGCCGAGACGCAATGTTTGTTCGATATTGCCGCGTTCGGATCATGCTTGCGATATTCGCCTGTAACAGACGCATGATGGCCGCGCTCGGTGGTCGAGCGCCTTGCCTTCACGGCCCCGACCGGCGATCGGCGCAATTGCGCAACAATTTGAGCAAGTGACGACGATCGCCGAGTGAGCGCGATGAGTATCATTGTTGTTCGCAGATGTCGCGGAAACCAGTGCCTTATCCGGGTAGCGCTTCAATGTCGTACAAGATTCTGCTGTTGTTCGCGCTCTTTGCGCCCATTATGCTCGTTGCGGCGGGCCGTTGGACCCATGTTGCAGACCGAAACAAGCTTCAGGCAAGAGCCCGGGCCTCGTGGCAGCTGCCGAGCACGAGGTCCAATCGACCACCTTGCGACGCCGAGCAACCTGGAAATCCGAATTTCAAGCCTACGCCAGTAACGCCGTTTGTTGAGGCGTGAACTTTCGAGTGCAGCAAGCATTGCAGCCGACAGGAACGGCAAGCTCTGCACCAACAGTGCTCCGGCGAAGAAATAATTGGCGCTGATCTGGTCGTAATTGGTGATCCACACGGCGGTCGCGCCAGCCACGAGCAGCCCGCCCATCGTGACCTCCCAGAACGCCGCAAATCCGACGCTGCGGTCGCCCCTACCGCCTTTGGCAGTGCGGTGGAATCGCTTCTGATCACGCCCTATCGCTGCGTGAGCGATCGCGCTGGCCACGGTCCATTGCACCGACGTGGCCGCGAACAGGGCGCCAGCTGCGGCTCGGAGCGGACTATCGACTCGCAGCCGATACGCGATCGAAAAATGCAGCAGCGAGAGCATGAAGGCAACGATCGTCGGCAGCATCAGGATCGTGTCAGGGATGGCGAGGCCAAAGAAGATGACGAGCGGGACCCACACGAGATTGAGCATGGCGGCGGCAACGGCGATGGTTTCGCCGCCCAGCCAGCGCAACCAGCCGATCACGAACTCGCGCTTCTGGTCGTGGTCGAGCCGGCTTGCGCCGGGCAGGAAGCGGCGCCAATGCTTCTTCAGGATCTGCGCTCCGCCACAGGCCCAGCGATAGCGTTGTTTCTTGAACGCCTCGTAGCTCTCCGGCAGTAGTCCCCATCCATAGCGCCGGTTGGTATAATGGGCACGCCAGCCGAGTTCCAGGATGGTGAGGCCGAGGTCAGTGTCCTCACAGATCGTGTCGCTCGACCAACGGCCCGCGGCCTCGAGCGCGGCCCGTCGAATCAAGCACATGGTGCCGTGCATAATGATGGCATTGGTCTCGTTGCGCTGGACCATGCCGACGTCGAAGAAGCCGGCATATTCGCTATTCATGGCGGCGTGCACGATGCTGCGATCACCGTCTCGGTGATCCTGCGGTGCCTGCACAAGCGCCACGCTCGAATCGTAGAAGGTCGGGATGAGATCTTTCAGCCAGTCTGGATGCACTACATAATCGGCATCGAGCACGCCGATGATCTCAGCATCGGCAGCCGTGTTCGCCAAAGCAAGGTTCAAGGCACCGGCTTTGAAGCCTTCGAGCTTCTCCACGTAGATAAATTTGAAGCGCTCGCCGAGAGCTCGGCAATACTCCTCGATCGGACGCCACAACGAGGGCTCTGGCGTGTTGTTGATGACCACCACGCACTCGTAATTCGAATAACGCAGGCGTGCGACCGCATCGAGTGTGAGCTTGAGCATATCCGCAGGTTCGCGGCGGGCCGCAATATGGATCGAGACCTTCGGTGCGAAGCCCTCGCGCGCTGCCACCGAGGCAGGCAGCATCCGGCGCGGCTCCGGTCCCAACGCGACCGCGGCAAGCTCTTCCAATCGCGCCAGCGCCATCGCGATCAGGAGCGCCAGCAGGGCGAGCCCCGGCCCGAACGCGACCGCCTCGCCGGGTGTGAAATAATGGCTATGCCAGTACGCCAGCACGGTCGCGCACCAGGCGCCGGCCGCATGTGCCGAGATCGCGAGCACCGCGGCTTGTCCGAACGTGGCGCCGGACAGCGCGAAAACCGGCAACGACAACAGGATTCCACCGAGAACTGCGACTGCTGCTGTCCTCCAACGATCGGCGTTGCCGACGGCTCCAACCCAGGCGAATTTGGGCTGCAGCGAGGCGCTGAATATGCCCCAATACGGCCCCACGCTGCCCTCGAACACCTTCCCGGGCTGGTCGATTGCTTCGACGATGTTGTAATCGATGCCGGCCGCGTCCGCGCGCGTGACGAAGTCGCGCAGCACTTTGGCCTGCTCGCCGCGCCCCGGCATGGCGTTCTTTATGTTGTGCCCGCCGCTCGGCCAGCCGAATTCGCCGATAACGATAGGCTTGCCCGGAAAGGCTGCGTGCAGCTTGTTATAGATGAGCAGCGCCTGATCGACCGCGATCTTGTCGGAGAATCCTTCCCAGTACGGGATGATGTGGGCAAAGATGCAGTCAACCGCGTTTGCAAGCTCGGGGTGCTCGAGCCAGACGGGCCATTGTTCGGCGGTGGTGACCGGGACCGGGCTCTCGCGTTTGACGCGCTCGAGCAGTCGAATCATGTAGTCGGCCGTATGCTCGCGGCGGAAGATCGTTTCGTTGCCGACGATGAGCCGCGTGACATTGGGGTTCTGTCGGGCAACTTGAATGGACGAGCGGATTTCGCGTTCGTTGCGCGCCTCGTCGTTGCCGATCCAGGCGCCCATGCCGACATTGAGCCCGAACTCATTGGCAATCGCGGGGACGAGCTCGAGGCCGCCGGTCGAGGCATAAGTGCGCACGGCCTTTGTCTGACGCGCGACAACCTCGAGGTCGGAGCGGATCTGCGCGGCAGTCACCCGCCGGCCATTATCCGAAGCTTCCAATCGCGTATAGGAAAGACTCGGTAGCGGACCCTGAACATTAGGGGCAGCCAACTCGCCGGAATTCAGCGCCCACAGGAATGCATGCACGGACGCGACCAGCGCCACTGCGACTGCAACGCGACGAATGGAGTGACCCGGATTTGCGCGAGCAATGCGAGGCATGGAGTCATCCGTTCAAACTCATTGCCGGGTCTTGCTTTCATGGGGCGCACGGCGAGCGCTTTCGTAACGGCGGACGGTAGTGTCGTACCGGTAAGGGGCCACGTAGTTCCCGGCACCCGCTGATCTATGCGGTCCTGCGGCCACGCGCTTGGTCGGGCTTGCTGTGTTCTTGGCTATGTTGCAACAATCCGCACCCGCGCCTGTTTCGGCTATCGGGCGCGCCTGCCAAGCCGTGCTCACCATTCTATCGGCAAAGTCGGGCCATTTCGCGACAATCACGGGCAAGCGGCCAGGTGCTTTTCCGCCTATTGGGGGGCTGAGTTTCATCGGCGCGCCTCAAAGGGGAGACATTCCATGAATCCCACACGGTCGCACGACACGATCCGAAATCGCGCCGCGCCCATTCGGCGGCTGGCGCTGGTGATGGGCGCTGCCGCCCTATTGGTTTTCGGCGGCGCCTCTTTTGCGGCGCCGGCGGATAGCAATCCCGCGCGGGCATCTCCCGCCCCCAGCATGGACCCGCGATTGGAGGCGCCGATCGGCCATCGCCAGCCGAACGCGGAGGATGTGCCCGCAAGCGTGCTGCACGACGAAGGTACAACGAACCAGAACCAACGCGATCTCGACAAGAAGCTCAACGTCTGTCGCGGCTGCTAAAGGGGCGCCCGGCAAATCGGCTAAGCGCTGCGCGGTAATTGGGGATACCGAGCCTGATATTCATCGTTCTCGAGCGGCTCGATGCTCCGGCGGTCTTGCGATGCGAATTCGATGAAATAGCACCATGGCGACCGATTGCGCCGGCCGTTCTCTTCGGGGATTTGCCGGTGCGACGCCGGGAGGCGCATGCCGCGCGGATGCTTCGGCGGCCTGATACCAGTCGATGAGCCCGGCAAGGCCGACCATCAGCGCGATTCCTAGGCTGCTGATCACGATCTGCGCCCCGATGTCGTGGGCGATTTCGACGATGGCGAAGTGCCCGGCAAAGGCCAGGAAGGTGCCGAGGCAAAAGGTCTCCAGCGAATGCCGTCCGCACAGAATGGCGGGGCGCAGAGCCGGCGATGTCAGCACCGGCCAGTGGCGCGGGAACACTCGGAGCACCAAAAGGGCAAGCGCCAGAAAATGCAGCAGGCGCAGAGCGTGGAGATTCGTCTTGTCGATCGGATGCGCAACTACCAGCCGGATGAGCCAGTCGGGCTCGATTCGCACCATCCAATGCCAATGCCAGCTCCCGGCGAGCAGGAACCCGAACAGAAGATAGCTCACCGCAAGCACCGCGGTGATGCGCGAGCGCATGAGAGCTTGCAGGCATTCGGCGCCGCCGGCTGCGCACCACGCGCCGAACACGAACAGCAGCTGCCACGCGAACGGATTGAAAAACCACTCGCCCGCCGGATACGCCGGCAAGTTCCACTGAAACATCCAGGTCAGCGCGTACAGCACGGCTGACGCCGCGAGCGGCAGCGCCAGATTCCGGCGCAGCAGCCACAGCACCGCCGGAAAGGCCAGCAGAAACAGGATATAGATCGGCAGCACGTCGAGATTGACCGGCTTGAACTTGAGCAGCAGCGCCTGGACGATCGTCGCATCGGGATGCTGCAGGAAAGCAAGAACGTGCGTCTCTTCGGCGAACAGCGGCTCATGGAACCGCGACGCCGCGTTGGTGATCTCGGCGATGTAGAAGACGAACAGGAACAGGTGGGCGACGTAAATCTGCCAGCAGCGCCGCAGGATCCGCGCCGCCGCGATGACGAACCCGTGCTGCTGGATCGCGCGGCCGTAGACCAGCGAGGCCGTATACCCGGAAATGAAGATGAAGATTTCGCTGGCGTCGCTCAAGCCGTAATTGCGGATCGTGATCCAGCTGACGACGTTCGAGGGAATGTGATCGAGAAAGACCAGCCAGAGCGCCAGTCCGCGGAAGAAATCCAGACGCAGGTCGCGCCCGGGAATGGCGGATCGCCGTGCAACGGACAGCATGGGTACGCTCTTGCCGGTAGCGGGCGATCCGGACCTTGCAGGTGTGCGGGGAAAGCGGCGGCGCCGGTTTCCCCGGGGGTCCATGGCGGTCGATAGGCGCCCTATGCGAAGCTGCGGCGATACTGGCTGAGGCTCGTTCCGACCGGCTTGCGGGCCGCGGGCATTACAAGAGCGCCGGAAGGGCGTCGATGGTCGGTCTTTGCGGCGGCGCCATGAACTCCGGGCCGATCGGGTCGGTGACGAGCTCCCGCAAGATGCGGTCGATCTCGGACTTCGACGCGGCGTCGAGCGACCATCCCATGATCTCGTCCACCGGCTCGATTTGAGCCGGGTGCCGTGCGCCCCACAGCGCCACGCTGGCGCCCTGATCGAGGATCCAGCGCACGGCGAGATGGATGACGCGCTTGCGGTAGCGCTGCTGGGCCAGCTGGTCGAGACGCCGGACTGCGGCGAGATATTGCGAATAGCGCGGCTGCCGGAATTTCGGATCGGCCAGGCGCAGGTCGTCGCCATCGAAACGCGAATCCGGCTGCATCTTGCCCGACAGCAGCCCGCGGCACAGCGCGCCGTAGGTCAGCGTCGCGAGCGACGTCTCGCGGCAATAGGGCAGGAGTTCGGCCTCGACGCCGCGCTCCAGCATGTTGTACGGCGGCTGCACGACGTGAAGCGGGGCGACGCGGCGGAATCGTTCGATTTGATCGATCGAGAAATTGCTCACCCCGATGGCGCGGATCGTGCCCTGCTCGAGCAGCGTCCGCATGGCTTCCGCCGTCTGCTCCACGGGCACCAGCGGATCGGGCCAGTGGACCTGATAGATATCGATGTAATCCGTGCGCAGCCGCTGCAGCGAGGCGTCGATCTCCCGCAGGATGCGGTCGCGGCCGGCGTTGCGGAAGACCTTGCCGTCTTTCCACTCGAGGCCGACCTTGGTGGCGATCTTCACCTGCCGACGCAGCCCGCCTTGGCCGAGGGCGCGGCCGACGATCTCTTCGGAGCGGCCGAAGCCGTAAGCCGGAGCGGTATCGACCAGATTGATGCCCCGCTCGATGGCGGCGTGGATCGTCGCGATCGACTCCCGTTCATCCGTCCCGCCCCACATCCAGCCGCCCATCGCCCAGGTCCCGAGTCC
>WNGH01000748.1_pt1 | contig 40299 bp, 33 predicted proteins | sample 5400631 | NCBI WGS metagenome assembly WNGH01 (sample SAMN13153373, study PRJNA577476) | soil metagenome | isolation source: 115 cm soil or saprolite under Garry oak tree replicate 1 | place: USA:California | collected 2016-06-15 | reverse complement strand
ATCAATTCTCTGCCGCGCGGCCAGCGCATGGCCGGCATCGCGATGGGGCTGACTGAAACGCAGACCTACCGCACCGTCATCCTGCCGCAGGCCTTCCGCATCATCCTGCCGCCGCTCACCTCCGAGTTCATGAACGTCATCAAGAACTCGTCGGTGGCCCTGACCATCGGACTGCTCGAGCTCACCGGGCGGGCGCGCTCGATGCAGGAGTTCAGCTTTCGCGTGTTCGAGGCTTTCACCGCGGCGACGGTGATCTACCTCCTGACCAACCTGGTAGTGGTGCTCGCGATGCGCGCGCTCGAGAGGAAGGTCCGCGTTCCCGGCCTGACCGCCGCCGCCGGCGCTCCCCAAGCAGGTCACTGATGCAGAGCTTCGATTTCGACGTCATCCAGCGCTCCTGGGGCTACCTCTTCAGAGAGGGGATGAGCTTCACGCTCACGCTCACGGCGCTGGCGATGGCCGGCGGCATCGTCTTCGGCACGCTCCTCGCGATGATGCGGCTCTCGAGCTTGCGCGCGCTGTCGATCGCGGCAGGCGGTTACGTCAACCTCATGCGCTCGGTGCCGCTGGTGCTCGTGATCTTCTGGTTCTTCTTCCTCGTGCCGTACCTCGGCGCCTGGGTGATCGGCGCCAAGGAGCCGATCAGGGTGGGAGCGTTCTGGTCGAGTGTCATCACCTTCACGATGTTCGAGGCGGCCTACTACTGCGAGATCATGCGCGCCGGCATCCAGTCGATCGCGCGCGGCCAGGTCTGGGCCGGCTACGCGCTGGGACTCGACTACTGGCAGACCATGGCGAGGATCGTCCTGCCTCAGGCCTTCCGCAACATGCTGCCCGTGCTGCTCACGCAGACGATCATCCTGTTCCAGGACACCTCCCTCGTATACGTGATCTCCGCCACCGACTTCCTCGGCGCCGCCGCCAAGATCGCGAACCGCGATTACCGTCTGGTCGAGATGTACACGTTCGTGGCTGTGGTGTACTTCGTCATCTCCTACGGCCTGTCGACGCTGGTGAAGAGCCTGCAGGAGCGCATCGCCGTCATCCGGTGAGACTCACATGATCTCGATCAAGAACGTCAGCAAGTGGTACGGAAGCTTCCAGGTGCTTACCGACTGCTCGACCGAGGTGAAAAAGGGCGAGGTCGTCGTGGTGTGCGGCCCCTCCGGCAGCGGCAAGTCGACCCTCATCAAATGCGTGAACGGTCTCGAGCCGTTTCAGAAAGGCAGTATCACGGTCGACGGCATCTCGGTCGGCGACCCGAAAACCGACCTGCCGAAGCTGCGCTCGAGGATCGGCATGGTGTTCCAGAACTTCGAGCTCTTCCCGCACATGACCGTGACCCGCAACCTGACCCTTGCGCAGGTGAAGGTGCTCGGCCGCAGCCTCGATGAGGCAACGCATAAAGGGTTGAAGCTCCTCGACCGGGTGGGGCTCGCCGCCCACAAGGACAAGTACCCGGGCGAGCTCTCGGGAGGCCAGCAGCAGCGCGTCGCCATCGCGCGCGCGCTTGCCATGGATCCGATCGCGATGCTGTTCGACGAGCCCACCTCCGCCCTCGACCCGGAGATGATCAACGAGGTGCTGGACGTCATGGTCGAGCTCGCCAAAGAAGGCATGACCATGATGGTGGTGACTCACGAGATGGGCTTTGCCCGCAAGGTCGCGCACCGCGTCATCTTCATGGACCGAGGCGAGATCGTCGAGGACGCGCTGAAGGAGGATTTCTTCGGAAAGCCGCGCTCCGAGCGCGCGCAGCAGTTCCTCTCGAAAATCCTGCATCACTGACCCTCACCCGCCCGCTGCGCCCGCCTCCCCTACCGCATATCGCGCCGGCTAGCCCTTCAGCGAGCGCGCGCGGATCGCGTCCAGCGTCGTGGAAGTGGTGATGGCCTGCGGATCGATGCGCACGTGGATGAGCGCGGGCTTGCCGGCGGCCTCGGCCGTCTTCACCGCCCTCTCGAACGCGGGAGCAAACTGAGCGGTTTCCTCCACCAACTCGCCGTGCGCGCCGTAAGCGCGGGCGAGCCCCGCGAAATCGGGGTTCTTCAACGCCGTGCCGTAGACCCGCCCCGGGTATTCGCGCTCCTGGTGCATGCGGATCGTGCCGTACATGCCGTTGTCGACCACGACGAAAATGACGGGCAGCCCGTACTGCACCGCGGTCGCAAGCTCCTGCCCGTTCATGAGGAAGTCGCCGTCGCCGTTGAACGACACCACCATGCGGTCGGGGTGCGCCACTTGCGCCGCGACGCCCGCGGGAACGCCGTAGCCCATCGAGCCGCTGGTGGGCGCCACCTGCGTGCGCAGGCCCGGGTACCGGTAATAGCGCGACACCCAGCCGGCGAAGTTCCCGGCGCCGTTGGCGATGATCGCGTCCTCGGGCAGGCGCTCGCGCAGCCAGGCGACGATGTCGGCGAGCTGCACCTTGCCCGGGTTTGCGGCGGGCTTCGTCCACTCCAAATAGTCCGCGCGCGCCCGCTCGCGCCAGGCGCGCCACGCGCCGCCGTCCAGCTTCAGGCTTTTGAGCGCGGCGGCGATCTGCGGCATGCCCGAGTTGATGAGGAGCTCGCCCTGGTACACCCGCCCCAGCTCTTCGGCGCCGGCGTGCACGTGCACGAGCTTCTGCTTCGGCCGCGGCGGTTCCACCAGCGTATAGCCGCCGGTGGTCATCTCGCCCAGACGCTCGCCGATCACGAGCAGCAGGTCCGCATCGCGCACGCGCTGCGCGAGCTTCGGGTTGATGCCGATGCCGACGTCGCCGGCGTAGTGATCGTGGCGGTTGTCAAAGAGGTCCTGGAAGCGGAACGAGCAGGCGACGGGCAGGCCGCAGTTTTCCGCGAACGCCTGCAGGTCGCGGCACGCCTCGCGCGTCCACACCGTTCCGCCGAGGATGACGAGCGGACGCCCGGCCCGCGCGAGCAGCGCGCGCAGCTTGTCGATGTCCGCCGGGGACGGGCTCGCCTGCACCACCTGATAGGTCGCGATGTCGGCGACGCTCGCGGTCTGCGTGAGCATGTCCTCCGGCAACGCGAGCACCACCGGCCCGGGCCGACCGGACATCGCAAGATGGAACGCGTGGCTCACGTACTCGTGCACGCGATCGGCGCGGTCGATACTCGCCACCCATTTCGCCATCGGCCCGAACATTCGCCGGTAGTCCACCTCCTGGAACGATTCGCGCTCGACGAACTCGCCCGGAACCTGGCCGATGAAAAGGATCATCGGCGTGGAGTCCTGCATCGCGGTGTGCACACCGATCGAAGCATTGGTCGCGCCGGGGCCGCGGGTGACGAAGCAGATGCCCGGCCGTCCGGTGACCTTGGCCCAGGCCTCGGACATGTAGGCGGCGCCCCCATCCTGGCGCGCCACGATCAGGCGGATCGAGTCGCGCGCGTCGTAGAGCGCGTCGAGCACGGCGAGATAGCTCTCGCCCGGCACGCAGAATGCGGTGTCGACGCCGTGGATCCTGAGCGCGTCGACCAGGATCTGCGCCGCGGTCCTGGTTGCGCTGGTGCCCGCCATGGAGAAGTCGATGCCCGGAAAGCCGCAACTATACCGCAGCGATGCGGCGCGCGGGCTGATTGGATAGAATCGCGTTGAACACCGCGTGAAATCCATGATCGACGACATTCCCGGTCTGCGCCGCATCCTGAAGACGAGCAAGGTGATCGCCGTCGTCGGCCTTTCGGGCGACTGGTACCGGCCGAGCTACTTCGCCGCGAAATACATGATCGAGCACGGCTACACCGTGATTCCGGTCAACCCGGGATACGACGCCATCCTCGGGCAGAAAAGCTACAAGTCTCTGCGCGAAATTCCGGTCAAGGTGGACATCGTCGATTGCTTCAGAAAAACCGAGGAGATCATGCCGATCGCCGAGGACGCGATCGCGATCGGCGCAAAAGTGCTGTGGCAGCAACTGGGAGTGAGGAATGCCGAGGCAGCGAGGAAGGCCGAGGCAGCCGGACTCGACGCGGTGATGGATCGCTGCGTCAAGATCGAGCACGGGCGGCTCTTCGGCGGATTAAACTGGTGCGGAGTCAACACGAAAGTCATTTCCGCCAAGCGACCACAATGGTTGTCGTACTAGGGTTAGCTTCGCCGCACCGCAGCACTAATACGGGGCCGCGCGGGATATGGGTAACCCGATATCCAGTGTCAGGGATGCCCTCACCGGGATTTCGTGCAGGAAACATCTCTTGTAAGGCCGCCCCGCTAGGGCTATAAGAATAACGCGAGGGTCGGGGGCATGACTGAACCGCTCAGGATACTGCTTGCGGAGGACAGCGAAGCCGACGCCGAGCTGGTGCAGAGCGACCTGAAACGCGGAGGCCTCGATTTCCAGAGCCGCCGGGTGCAGACCGAATCGGATTTTCGGCGCGAGCTCGACGAGTTCCGGCCCCATCTCGTCATCTCGGATTTCTCCATGCCGCAGTTTGGCGGGCGCAAGGCGCTCGCGATCACGCGCGAGGCCCAGGCCGACATCCCGTTCATTTTCATATCGGGCACGATCGGCGAGGACCTCGCCGTCGAGATGATGAAGGCCGGCGCCGACGACTATGTGATGAAGGGCAATCTCGCGCGGCTCTTGCCTGCGTTAAGGCGCGAGCTGCGCGAAGCCGAGGTGCGGCGGGGACGCAGGCTCGCGGAAGAGAGGTTGCACGAGAGCGAGGCGGGGCTGCACCGCGCTCAGGTCATGGCGAAGATCGCGCACGTCATCACGGGGCCCGACGGGTCGTTCGAGCGCTGGTCCGACACCCTGCCGCAGCTGATCGGAGTCGAACCCACGCAAATGCCGCGGAGCACCCGCGAGTGGCTGGACCTCTTGCATCCGGACGATCGTGAAGGGCTTCGCTCAACGGCCATCGAGGCCGTCCGGGCGGGTACGCGCAAGGACGTCGAGTATCGGCTGCGGCGCGTCGGCGGCGGATGGAGCCGGGTGCGCCAGGTGATCGAGCCGCTCCAGAGCCAAGCGGACTCGGAAGCCGAAACGCGATGGTTCAGCACGCTGCAGGACGTGACCGAGCACAGGGTTGCGGAGGAAAAAATCCTCCGCCTTACGCGCGTCTATGCGGTGCTGAGCGGAATCAACGCGCTGATCGTCCGCGTGCGCGACCGGGACGAGCTTTTCCGCGAGGCGTGCCGGATCGCGGTGAAGGACGGGAAATTCAAACTCGCCTGGCTCGGCGTGGTCGATCGTGAGGCGATGCGTGTGAAGCCAGTTGCCTGGCACGGCGGCGAGGAGGAATACTTCCACTTGATGCCCTTGGCGCTGAACGAGTCCGACCGCGAACAATATGGGCTGGCCGGACGGGCGATCAGAGAGCGAAGAGCGATGGTCGTCGAGGACATGACGAAGGATCCGCGGATCTTGCTGCGCAAGGAAGCCTCGGAGCGCGACTTTCATTCTCTGGTCGTGCTGCCTTTGCTGGTGTCGGAGGAGGCAGTCGGCGTGCTGGCCCTGTACGCGACGGAGGTCGGGTTTTTCGACGGCGAGGAGATGAAGCTGCTCCTGGAGCTCGCCGGCGATATCTCGTTTGCGCTCGACCACATCGAGAAGGAGGAGCGTATCGAGTACCTCGCGTACTACGACTCGCTCACCGGCCTCGCCAACCGCAGTTTGTTCCACGAGCGTCTGGTGCAATACGTGAGCACGGCGCACGGCGACAAGAGCAAGCTCGCCGTGGCTGTCGTGGACGTCGACAGGTTCAAGACCATCAACGATACGATCGGCAGGCAGGCGGGTGACGAGCTGCTCAGGCAGATCGCCGAACGCATCGAGGGCCACGCGGGCCCGATCCGGATGGCGCGGATCAGCGCGGACCGCTTCGCGGTCGTGCGCTCCGATGTCAGTTCGGAGAGTGAAGTTGCGCGGCTCATCGACGGGTGGCTTGCGGAATGTTTCGGTCCGCCTTTCATGGTAAACGGCGCCGAGCTCAGGGTCTCGGCCAAGGCCGGTGTTGCGCTGTTCCCCAACGACGGCCCGGACGCGGACGCTCTGTTCAGGAATGCCGAATCGGCGTTGAAGAAGGCGAAGGCGACCGGGGAACGGTATCTGTTCCACACGCAGCAGATGACCGAAAGGATCGGCGAAAAGCTCGCCTTGGAGAACAAGCTGCGGCAGGCGCTGGAAAAGGAGGAATTCGTGCTGCACTACCAGCCAAAGGTCGATACCGCCACGCGGCGCATCGACAGCGTGGAAGCCCTGATCCGCTGGCAAAGCCCCGAGCTGGGTCTCGTGCCCCCTATGCAATTCATTCCCTTGCTCGAGGAAACGGGGCTGATCCTGGAGGTCGGAGCCTGGGCGCTGCGCCGGGCCGTCATGGATCACCGTACCTGGATGGAACAGGGCCCGCCTGCGCCGCGCATCGCGGTAAACGTGTCTCCGGTCCAGTTGCGCAAACGCGATTTTGTCGCCACCGTCGAGGAAGCGTTGAGGCCCGGGGCGGTCCCGCCCGGCATCGATCTCGAGATCACGGAGAGCCTCGTCATGGAAGACATCGAGGCGAACATGAAAAAGCTGGAAGCGGTGCGGGTGCTCGAAATGAGCATCGCGATCGACGACTTCGGCACCGGCTATTCCTCGCTCGGTTACCTGGCCAAGCTCCCAGTGCACTCGCTCAAGATCGACCGCTCGTTCATCATCACGATGCTGAAAGACCCGGCCATCATGACGCTCGTCTCGACCATCATCTCAATGGCTCATTCGCTGCGGCTCAAAGTCGTCGCCGAGGGGGTCGATGCGGAGGAACAGGCCGAGGTATTGGATCGGCTCGGATGCGACCAGATGCAGGGCTATCTCTTCAGCAAGCCCGTGAGCTTCGATGAAATGACCGTCTTGCTCGGATCAAGAACCTGAAGCGACGGCGCGGACCGGCGCATTGAACCGAATCCGCATGCTATAGTTCCCGCGGCGCGGGAACGCCCGCGTTTCTCTTCGCGCGATGATTCGCTACGCCCCGGATGGCTGACCGCAAGTTCGGCATCGAGACGCTCGCGCTGCACGCGGGCCAGATCCCCGACTCCGCCACGGGCTCGCGCGCGGTGCCCCTTTACCAGACCACCTCTTACGTGTTCGACTCGGCCGACCACGCCGCGAGCCTTTTCAACCTGCAGACCTTCGGCAACGTCTACACGCGCATTTCCAATCCGACGACCGCGGTGCTTGAGGAGCGTGTCGCTGCGCTCGAAGGCGGGCGCGCCGCAGTCGCCACGGCCACAGGCCAAGCCGCGGAGATGACGGCGATCCTGACGCTGTGCGAGGCGGGCGATCACATCGTGTCGGCGGCGACCCTCTACGGCGGCACCTACACGCTGCTGGAAGTCAACCTGCGCAAGCTCGGCATCGACACCACCTTCGTCGACCCCGACGACCCGGAGAACTTCCGCCGCGCGATGAAAAAGAACACGAAGATTCTTTACGCCGAGACGCTCGGCAATCCGCTCATCAACATCGTCGATATCGAGGCGATCGCGAAGATCGCCCGCGAGGCAGGCATCCCGCTCATGATCGACAACACGGTGCCCTCGCCTTATCTGTGCCGGCCGTTCGAGTCGGGCGCGGACATCGTCGTGCACTCGGCGACGAAATACATCGGCGGCCACGGTACGACCATGGGCGGGCTCATCGTCGAGTCGGGAAAATTTCCGTGGGACAACGGCAAATTCCCGGGAATGACCGAGCCCTCGCGCGGCTATCACGGCGTGCGCTTCTACGAGACGTTCGGGGATTTCGGCTACACCATGCGCGCGCGGATGGAGACGCTGCGCACTTTCGGCCCGGCGCTCTCGCCCTTCAACGCCTGGCTGCTGCTGCAGGGACTGGAGACCCTGCCGGTCAGGATGGAGCGGCACTGTGCTAACGCGCTCGCGGTCGCCGAGTTTCTTCAGGGCCATCCCAGGGTGTCCTGGGTCAATTATCCCGGACTGCCCGGGGACAAGTACCACGGACTCGCCAAGAAATATCTGCCGAAAGGCGCAAGCGGCCTCCTGAACTTCGGCGTCAAGGGCGGCGCCAAGGCGGGCGAGCGATTCATCGAGGCGGCGACATTCATGAGCCACCTCGCCAACATCGGCGACGCCAAGACGCTCATCATCCATCCGGCCTCGACCACGCACCGGCAGATGTCCGAGGAGGAGCAGGCGAAGGCCGGCGTCACCCCCGACATGATCCGCATCTCGGTCGGCCTGGAGACTCTTGATGATATCCTTTGGGACATCGACAATGCGCTCTCGGCCGCTGCGAAAACCTAAGCCTGATCCCCAGCCCTCGATTCCCACTTTCATATGCTTCAGCGAACCATAAAACCCATCGTCTTCGACACGCCCTACGCGACGCGCCGCCGCCCGACGCTCGCGAGGAACGTAGTCTCCACCTCGCAGCCCCTTGCCGCACAGGCGGGCTTGAGGATGCTGCTTGCCGGCGGCAACGCGGTCGATGCCGCGCTCGGCGCGGCGATCACGCTCACGGTGGTGGAGCCGATCTCGAACGGCATCGGCAGCGACGCTTTCGCCATCCTCTGGGATGGTAAGGAACTCCACGGCTTCAACGCCTCCGGCCGCTCGCCGGGCGCGTGGAAGCCGGAGTACTTCAAAGGGAGGAAGACGATGCCCGTGCGCGGCTGGAACAGCGTGTCCGTTCCGGGTTGCGTTTCGGCCTGGGTCGAGCTGTCGAAGAAATTCGGCAAGCTCCCCTTCGAAAAGCTCTTCGAGCCCGCGATCGACTACGCGGCCAACGGCTTCCCGGTTTCACCCTTCGTCGCCGCGCGCTGGGACTCCCAGGTGGCGGAGCTCCGCGGCGAGCCCGGCTTCGCCGAGGCGTTTCTGCGCGACGGACGCGCGCCGCGCACGGGCGAGATTTTCCGTTTCCCCGATCAGGCGAAGACGCTGGAGAAAATCGCCGCGACCCGCGGCGAGGCTTTCTATCGCGGCGAGCTTGCGGAGAAAATCGCCGCGCACGCCAAGGCAAACGGCGGCGCGATGACGCGCGAGGACCTCGCCGCGCACACGAACGACTGGCCGGGCACGATCAGCCAGGACTACCGCGGCTTCACCGTCCACGAAATCCCGCCGAACGGCCAGGGCATCGTGTGCCTCATGGCGCTCGGGATCCTGCAGCATTTCGACGTCGCGAGCCATCCGGTGGATTCGGCCGACAGCGTGCACCTGCAGATCGAGGCGGTGAAGCTCGCCTTCGCCGACGCTTTTCGCTACGTCGCCGACCCGAAGGCGATGGACGTGGGCGCGAATGCGCTCCTCGATCCGTCCTATCTCAAATCACGCGCGAAGCTGATCAAGATGAAGCGCGCCCAGGATTTCGGCCACGGCTCGCCGCCCGCCGGCGGCACCATCTACCTCACCGCCGCCGACGCGCTCGGCACGATGGTGTCGATGATCCAGTCCAATTTTCTGGGCTTCGGTTCGGGGGTGGTGGTGCCCGGCACGGGCATCAGCCTGCAGAATCGCGGTTCCGGATTCGTCCTCACCCCCGGCCATCCCAACGAGGTCGGGCCGCGCAAGCGCCCGTACCACACCATCATCCCGGGCTTTGTCACGAGGAACGGCGCGCCGCTGATGAGCTTCGGCCTGATGGGCGGCACCATGCAGCCCCAGGGCCACGCTCAGCTCATGGTGCGCATGGCCGACTACGGGCAGGGGCCGCAAGGGGCGATCGACGGCCCGCGCTTTCGCGTCGTTCAGGGAATGCAGATCGCCTTCGAGGCGGATGTCCCGAAAGCGACGCTCAGGGAGCTTGCGGCGAGAGGCCACCGCGTGGTCAAAGTGGCCGATGACGACATGCACTTCGGCAGCGCACAGATTGCGCACCGGCTGGAGGACGGCTATCTCGCCGCCTCGGACCCCCGGCGCGACAGCCTCGCGGTGGGATTTTGATTTCGACCTTCGGCTAGCCCGGAGGGCGCTGCGGTGCGCCCGAGCCGGCTCTATCGATTCGGCGCGGCCGCGGATTTCTGCCCGGCCGCGCTTTCCTTGCGCTCCAGCGCCCGGACCAGAGCCTGGCGCGCGAGCAGGTTCGCCGCCGCGTCGTCGATCGTCTGATAGGTCCCGATGACGCGCCGGACCGAATCGAATCCGTCCTTGTCCAGCCGCCCCTGCTCGTAGAACTGCGAGGCGGTGATCATGATGCCGAGGCGCTCCGCGACGAGTCCCTGGCCGGTCACCGGGGTCGCGGTGATCTTGTGGAGGTATTGCGAGTAGTAGTCCGACCATTTCATCCGGCCGGCTTCGGCGAGCGACTCGCCGTCCTTCGCCCAGTTGTCGATCTCCTGCTCGTCGTGGAGCTCCTTGAACATCGTGCAGCCGGACAAAAGAATCGCGAGAGCAATGACCGTGATTCGCACGCTAACCCGCCGGAGGTGGCTTTCAGGGATGCCGAGGCGGAACATGGTACCCGCCCGCGGTAGAATACGCCGGGCGAGCCGACCGGCTCTCCGAAGCCGTTATTTCCGATCATTCGTGGAGAAGAACATGCTGCATGCCCGCGTCCCGAAAACCATCGCTGCTCCGAGCGGCACCTACTCCCACGGCATCGAGGTGCCCCCGAGCGCGCGTTGGCTGTTCGTGGCGGGGCAGACCCCGGTGCGTCCCGACGGCTCGATCCCCGCGACCATCGAGGAGCAGACCGAGGTCGTGTGGCAGAACATCCTCGCCGTGCTCGCCGACGCCGGCATGGGCATCGGCGACGTGGTCAAGATCACCTCGTTTCTGACAAAGCACGAGAACTTCCAGAGATTCGCGCAGGTGCGGGCCCGATTCCTCGGCGGCCACCGGCCGGCCTCGACGCTGCTCGTCATCACCTCGCTCGCGAAACCCGAGTTCCAGGTCGAGGTCGAGGCGATCGCGGCGAAGGCCGCGGCACCGAGAAAACCGGCTGCGCGCCGCACCGGCAAGGCGAAGAAGCGCGCCAGGCGCTGAACGGAAGAGTCCCGCGGGGACACGAGAGTCATGCTGAAGCTCTGGGGCAGGGTCAATTCCATCAACGTGCAGAAAGTGCTGTGGGCGCTCGACGAGCTGAAGCTGCCCTACGAGCGCACCGACGCCGGCTTGCAGTTCGGCGTGGTGAACGAGCCGTTCTACCGCAAGATGAACCCGAACGGCCGCGTGCCGACCATCGACGACGACGGTTTCGTGCTCTGGGAGTCGAACGCGATCGTGCGCTACCTTTCGGCCAAGCACGGCGCGGGCACGCTCTGGCCGAACGACCTCAGGCAGCGCGGCGATGCGGACCGCTGGATGGACTGGGCCTCGGTCACGCTCAGCCCGCCGATGACCCCGGTGTTCTGGGGCCTGGTTCGCACGCCGCCCGAAAAGCGCGATCCCAAGGCGATCGAAGAAGGCGCAAAGAAGCTGGGCGAGGCGTTCCAGGTGCTCGAGCAGTCCCTTGACGGACGCCAATACGTCGGCGGCGCCGCGTTCACCATGGGCGATATTCCCGTTCAAGAAGCGCGTGATGCTCCCGCTCAGTTGACGCTACCGGCCTGAAATCGCGGCGAGCCGCGCATCCCGCTCGGGCCGTTCCAGCCGGGCGAGTCCGCGCACCGCGGCGTAGAACGCCGCGAGATCGCCCCTGTTCTCGGCGACCAGCGCCCGGAACGCGGGCACGAGCTCCCTGTAGGCGGCCACCGATGCGAGCAGGGCGTTGTTCGCGCCGCGCGCGAATAAGCGGTCGTACCCGGCGAACCCGCCCCAGGAAGCTCTCAGCGCGCGATATTCGTCGTTCATCTCGGCGAAGAGCCGCCGCTTGCCCTCTCGTTTTTCCTCGGTAGTTCCCGGCCGCTCGTAGAAGGCGGCAAGCCGCGCCCGGTGCTTGAGCAGGAGCGCGGTAAACTCGGCGCGCCTTCGCCGCGTGTCCTCGTAGGCCGCGCGCTGCGCGGGCGTGCCTTCGCGCTCGAGCCAGCGGCGCACGCCCTCCTCTTCCACCGTCGCAGCGAACGACTCGTTGAACACGGTGTCGTCCTTTACGTACACGACTTGGTGAGCGAGCTCGTGGAACAGGATGCGCGCGAGCTCGGCTTCGGGGTACTGGACGAAAGTGGAGAGCACCGGGTCGCTGAACCAGCCGAGCGTGGAGTAGGCCGGCACGCCGCCGACGTACACGTCGTAGCCTCGCTCGGCGAGCGTGGCGGCGTAGCGCTCGGCGTTTTCCTCGGAGTAATAGCCGCGGTAGCTGACGCAGCCCGCGAAAAGAAAACAGGACTCGAGCGGTTTCAGGGAAAACTCGGGCGCGGCAAATACGTTCCAGACTACGAACGGCCGGCCGAGATCGGCGTAGCGGCGAAAGTTCCCGTTATCGGGAAGGGCGAGCTCGCGGCTGGCGAATTCGCGGACGGCGAGCACCCGCTCGAGCTTCGCTTTCAGCGCTTCGGGCGTGTCCGGCTCGCGCAGGCGCTCCTCGATCGGCACGGCACGCCACATCACTTCCAGGTGCCCGCTCACTGCCTGCGAATAGTAGTCGATCGTCGCGCACCCCGAGAGCGCGAGCGCGAGGCCGATCGTCCCGAGGCTTCTCATCGGCGGAACGCGCCCGTCTTGAGAAACGCAGCGGCCTGCCGCGCTACGCTCCCGGAGACAAGCATGGCGGTGTGCCCGAGAGGAAGCGCGAGGTGGTCGCGCATGCCCGGGAATGTCGTCTCGTCGAGACAGACGACACCGTCGTTCGGCCTCGGCAACCGAGTCACCATCCAGCCAAGGCCGAGCGCCCGGGTGCCGGCGATGACGCCAACCTCAAAACGCGGATCGAGCGATACGTCGAACGGCTCGCGCCACGCGGCGAGGCTCCTGCCGAACAGGAACGCTCCGCCCGCGCGCTGCGCAAGCGCGGCTGCGGCGCGGCAGCCCGCGACCGGCGCGCCGAGCAGCACGGCGCGGCCGACTCGCTGGTCGGCGCCGCGCTGAAGATAGCGCAGCGCGACGAGCCCGCCGAAGCTGTGCCCGACCAGATGCACGCGTCGCGCGGCGCTCGCCGCGACGCGATGGGCGAGCCGGCGCAGGTGGTCGGCAAGCGCATCCCGCATGGGACGGAAGGAAACCGCCTCGGTGAGGAAACCCTCGCGCTTCAGCATCCACGCGAGATACTGCAGGACCCAGCGGTTCATCCACATTCCATGCAGAAGCAGCACCGCTTCGTCGGAACGACCGGCCATGCGGCTCGATTACGGCCCGGGCGCCGGCGCACGGCGCCCCGAGATCAGCAGGCCGATGCCCGTCGCGAGCGGCAGCGCCGCGATGAGCGCGAACCCGGCGCCGTAGCTGCCCGTGGCCGAGGCGATCGCCCCGAAAACCGGCGGCCCGATGAGCACGCCGCCGAATGTGAAAAACTGCGTACCGCCGGTCACGACCGCGACCCTTCCCGCGGGAGCAAGACGCGCGACTTCGGCGAGGAACACGCCGTTCCAGCCCACCGCGGTGGCGCCGTAGAGCACGCACACAATCGCGACCGCCGCGGGCGGCCAGCTCGCGCTGAACAGGGCTGCGGCGGCGCCGCACAGCGCCATGTTGAGGCCGAGCGCGGCGAGCACCCGACGCGGATGAAACAGGCGATCGGCGACCGCGCCCCAGAGAATCCGGCCGAGAATGCCGGCGATTTGCGCGGCGGAAAACATCAGCCCCGCGGCGACGAGGGAATAACCGAGACCGAGCTTCAAGTGTGAAACCAGGTAGGTGCCGAAGCTTATCTGCACGCAGGAGAACACGCCCGAAGTCAGCGCCAGATCGAGGATGGGGCGATGGGCCCAGACCTCGCCGATCGGCGCCGCGAAGCGCCGGATGTGCAGGCGCTCGCCGGGCCTCCGGTCGCGGTCGTAGATCGGGCGAAACGGGACGACGACCACGATGAACGCCGCAGCCGCGGCCGCGAGGACCAGCACGGCGTGCTGCCAGCTTGTCCACAGCAAGAGCGCCGGAACCAGGAGGCCCGCAACCGCGGCCCCGGCCAGCACGCCGGTCTGCTTGATCGAGAAAATCATCGAGCGCATGCGCGGCGGCGAGGCCGCGGCGAGAATCGTGGAGCTCGCGGGATTGACCAGACCGTGCGCGGTACCCAACAGCACCCCGCAAACGGCGAGCAGCATCGCGTATGCACCCGAGCCGCAGGCGAGGCCGAGTCCCACGCACAGCACCGCGGCCTGAAGGACCCGCACCGGGCCGTAGCGCCCGACGAGCGTGCCGCTCGCAAGGCCGGCGAACATCGCGACCATGTAGGCGAACCCGACCCAGTTGCCGACGCGCGTCGGAGCGACGCCGAAATCGGCGGCCGCGACGGGAGCAAGCACCGCGGGCACCGCAAGCGCCATCGCAGTGAGCGACTGGACCGCCAGCGTCATGGCGACGGCGGCGGCGATCTGCGCGGTGCCCGGCCCGCGGGTCCCGTTCAAGCTGGAAGGCGCCGTCCGCGTACCCCTTCGACAGTCTTCGCTACGGACCGCGCTGGAATTCGTAGCGCAGGGTCACCGCGTGCTTGCCGGCGTTGGTCCAGACCAGGCAGTGGTCAGCAGCGATCTTCGGCGAGAAACTGCCGGAGGCGCTGTCGGCGCGGTCGCGCTTGAAATCGACGACTTCGCGCCTGTCCTGATGCGAAAGTTTGAAGTTGAGCGGGCCGTCGGCGCTGAAGCGATACTGCAGCCGCTGCCCCTTACCAAGGGAAAAGCACTCCTTCTGGGCCTCCGAGGCAACCAGAGTCTTGGTGAGGGCCCTGACGGGCGAGGGCTTGGATGCGTCCTGCGCAAACGCGGCGGGCACCCAAAGCGTGATTGCGATCGCGAACCTAATTGCCCCAATCGGTTTCGACATGGATTTCATTCCTGTGCCTGTCACAGCCTTCCCCGGAAAGCTCGAATTTTACACCTCCGCCTCCGTCTGCCCGGGAGTTCCGGATTTTTCACGGGAGGACGTGCGCCATGTCACGGCATCCCGAATTCAGGGGGGAAGATCGGCAGAACCCGCATGCTCCTTCCGGCCTGTACTGATTTCCTGACACGCCGCCGCAACAGGCAGTTGACAAGCCCGCATGACGCTCGTATAAACAAAACCGGCTACAGGGGGGCCTTCCCCGAGGCTAGGTTTCTTCGTTAATTTTTCACGAGGACTACATGAGAAAAATCATCATTGCTGCTGTTCTATCTGCGGTTCCTGCACTCGCATTTGCCCAACAAAACAATATCGGGACCTGCGGCTGGGGGGCCAAGCTGTTTGACGGCCAGAGCGGTCTTGCGCCTCAAGTGCTCGCCGTGACCACCAACGGCACCTCCGGCAACCAAACGTTCGGCATCACCTCGGGCACCTCCGGCTGTACCCAGAACGGCACGGTGCGGTCGACATGGAAGACGTCCATGTTCATCGACGGCAACAAGGAGCGCCTGGCTCGCGACATGTCGATCGGCAACGGTGAGACGCTGGATTCACTCGCCCACCTGATCGGCGTCCGGGACGAGCACCGCGCGAAGTTCAACCGCGCTGTCCGGGAAAATCTCTCCCGCATCTTCCCGTCAGGGAGCGCCGGGACCGAGCAGATCGTGGTGGCGCTCAAGGAGGTCCTGGCTTCGGATCGGGAACTCGCCCAATACGCGGCTTCGATCTAAAGCTCTTACAGCCCGACTTGCTCTAGGGGACACCCAGTGGCTTGCCACTGGGTGTTTTTTTGTCTTCTGACGGCCCGATGCCCGTCCCACCGCGCCGCTGGGGGAGTCTTTTTCTGCTCCTTTGCTCGCTTGCGCCATCCGGCGCGAGGGCTGATGGATACCTGGATGAGCTGATTGCGCGATCGAGGGAGTTGCGGCTCCACGAGCGCCGCGAATGGCATCGCCTGATGCACTACGCGAGCAACCTTGCGCGCCCCGGGGTGCACAGCCTCGCGGACGCGCGGCGCTTTTTCCTCGCGCCGGACGGGAAAACCAACCCGCAAAGCGAGCTTGAGGCGACGCTCGCGAGTTTTTTCTCCGACGTCCGGGAAACCCAGGACGTCCAGAACCCCCAATGCGCTTTCATCTCACGCTACAGCTGGCTCGACCGGCAGCTCGCTTTCGATTCGCGGCGCATGCAGAGGCAGCCGTGCAAACGCTTCAACGAATGGCGCGAGTCGCTGAACCCGCAGGGCGTCACGCTGATTTTTCCGGCGGCGTATCTCAACAATCCTTCGTCGATGTACGGCCACACGCTGCTGCGCATCGACGCCAAGGACCAGGACGAGAAGACGCGACTCCTCGCCTACGCGATCAACTACGCCGCCAACACCGACGAGACCAACGGCGTGCTGTTCGCGATCAATGCTCTCATCGGCGTGTACCCCGGGATGTTCTCGATCATGCCGTATTACCTCAAGGTGCGGGAGTACAACGACCTGGAGAACCGCGACATCTGGGAGTACGAGCTCAATCTTACGCCCGAGGAAATCGACCGGCTGCTGATGCACGCGTGGGAGCTCGGGCCGATCTATTTCGACTACTACTTTTTCGACGAAAACTGCTCGTACTACCTGCTCGAGTTGCTGGAGGCCGCGCGGCCCGATCTCGACCTCACCGGCGGCTTCCGCTGGTGGGCGATCCCTTCGGATACGGTGCGTGCGGTGGTTAGGCAGGAGGGATTACTGAAGCGCGCGGTGTATCGCCCGTCGAATGCCACGGTCATTCGCCATCGACTGGGACTGATGAACCTGGGTGAACGCACGCTCGTCAGCGAGATGGGCCGGGGACGCGTTTCGACCCAAGATCCGGGATACGCCGGCCTGCCCGAAGCAGAGCGGGCCCGGGTGCTGGAGGTGAGCCACGATTACCTGAATTACCTGCGCGCCAGCGGCCGCAGCCCTGTGAACGAACCGGCGGCACTGGCGCGAACCCTGCTCCTGGAACGCAGCCGCCTCGGCGCGGGGGCGAGCGATCCCCCGGTTCCCGCGCCGGAGGTGCGCCCGGACCAGGGTCACGGAACCTCGCGCCTCGCGCTCGGCGGCGGCCGCCGCGATGGAGTGGATTTTGTCGAGCTGCGCGCCCGCCCCTCGTACCACGATTTGTTGGATCCGGAAGGCGGCTACGCCCAAGGGGCCCAGATAGAGTTTCTCGATGTCGCGGTGCGTGATTACGGCAACGGAATCGGGCCGAGGCTCGAGGACCTGAAACCCGTGAACATCGTTTCGATCTCGCCGAGAAACGAGTTCTTTCAGCCGCTGTCCTGGAAAATCGACACGGGCTGGACACGACGGCGGCTTGCCAGCGGCGCCGAGCCGCTTGTGTTCGGGGTACACGGTGGGCCCGGTCTCGCCTGGACCGTGCCCGACTCGCTTCAGGGCAGTACGATGATCTACACCTTCATCGAATCCACCCTTCAGGCCGACAAGCGTCTCGACAGCGGCTTTGCGCTCGGCGCGGGCCCCAGCCTAGGCGTGCTGACCGACTTCAGCCCGCGCTGGCGAGCCGAAGCCTACGTACGCGGACAGCGTTTCTCCGCCGGCGATACCGATACCGCTTGGGCGGCCGGCTTGCGGCAGCGTTATACGCTGGCGGGGGACTGGGCGCTGCGCCTCGACCTGTCGCGCGAGCGCCAGGAAAAGCAGTCGTGGAACACCGTCCTGCTTTCGCTGCATCATTACTTCTGACCATGGGAAATCGCGTTGCGGCGTCCCTGCTGACGATGCTGCTGGCCGGTTGCACGCAGGTCTTCTTCCAGCCGCACCACATCCAGGTGCACACACCCGACCAACTGGGGTTGACGTACCAGGGAGTGCGGTTTTCGGCCGACGACGGCGTCGGGCTCTACGGCTGGTTCCTGCCGGCGAAGGGCAGCGCGGCGGGCACCGTTCTCCAGCTGCACGGCAACGCGGAGAACATCAGCACTCACTTTGCGAGCGTTGCCTGGATGCCGGCGCGCGGCTTCAACGTGTTTGTCTTCGATTACCGCGGATACGGCGCATCAGAAGGCCTGCCCACGCTGGAGGGCGCGCAGAAGGACATCGACGCGGCGATGAAGACGCTGCTCGGGCGCCCCGATGTCGACAAGAACCGGATCGTCGTGTACGGCCAGAGCCTGGGCGGCGCGCTCGCGGTCTACAACGTCGCGCACTCGCCTTTTCGTGCGCACATTAGCGCGCTCGTGATCGAGAGCACGTTCTCCGATTACGTAGGCATCGCCCGTGAAAAATTCGCCGATCACTGGTTTACTTGGCCGTTCCAATGGATACCTTCGCTCACGGTCGACGACCGCTTCAGCCCGCTGCCCGCGATAAAGATGATCAGTCCGATCCCTCTGCTCATCCTCCACGGAGACCGGGACGCGACCGTGCCCGTCCATCACGGGCGGGAGCTCTACGACGCCGCGCTGGAACCGAAGCAGCTGTGGTTCGTGCCCGGAGCCGGGCACATCCAGGCAATGCGGGAGAAAGTCGAGCGCGACAGGCTCGTCGCCTACCTGCGCGAGGCGCTCGCGGCGGGCGCGAACAATCGCTAGCCGCCCGGCACCAGGGCCGCAGGCTCAGGAAACGATCTGCCAGGCCCCGTCGCCTGCGCGGCAAGCGCGTCCCGGCAAAGTCTCGACCCGCCCGCCCGAAGTGACCCGCGTAGTGAATTCACGGCACTTCCGCCCGCCCGACTCGAAGCCGCGCGTGGGCGTTACGACGTAGTTCACGCCGGTCTGCGGATTCGCCCACGTTACGCTCCGGCCGTCCCCGACGAGCTCGAGCGTGTGGCCGATGCAGCCGCGGTCGGCACTGTCGAAATCCCTGCCGATCTTGCTTCCGACGGCCGCGCCGAGGACCGTGCCCAGAACGGTGGCGATCACGCGTCCTTCACCCTGACCCACTTGCGAGCCGACCGCGCCGCCGACGGTCGCCCCGACCACGGCGCCCACCGCCTGGAGGTTGCAGCGGCCGTCGACGACACCGTAATCCTTGTCCCACTTCTTGCCGGTGTAACCTTGATAGTAGGGATCATTCTGCTTGCGCCACCCGTGCGCGGGGGCCCACGACGGCGGGTCGGCGAGGGAGACTTCCGAGGGCAGCAAGAGCGCGGCAGAGACGGCTAACGCCATCGCCAGACGAGCAGTGCGGGTGGAATCGGTACGAAGCATGGTTTCCTCCTTCCTGTGTCTGACAGCTGATATAAAGCTACTCCACTTTGGCCCCCGACGCCTTCACCACCCTCGCCCATTCGGTCGACCTCTCACTGCGGAGGAACCAGGATGGGCAAGATGCTGGTTATCCGCCATCCTTCGGGCTTCTTGACCATCATCAGGTTGATGTAGAGACGGTTCTTGGCGGGCTCGGCGCCAGGCTCTCCGACCGTGAGTTGGGTCGGGGCATAGACCTGCGCGACGCGCCGGCTTACCGAAATGACCCGGAATTCCTTGCGATCGAAGTCGATATGCCATGTGCCCTTGTAGCGCTCCTCGAGGCTCCTGAGCGCAGCGTCCCTGCCCCAGACCGGTTTGCCCCGGCTGATCCAAAGAAAGTCCGGCGAGTCGACCAACAGGGCCTGCACCGTCCGCAGATCGTGTGCGTTTTGCGCCGCTATGTACTTGTCGAATACGGCGCGAACCTCGTCTTCCATCGTCGCGGCGCGCGCCAGCCCCGGGATCGCCACCGCGATCATGACCGCAAGCGTCAGGATGCCTTTCACTCTTCCCTCCTCCAAAATTTGCCGCAATTCAAAACAGACCGGCCTGGACTCTTCTTTGACGCCTTTTCAATTCGCCAGCGCCCGCGGTGTCGAACTGAGTGGGCCCGCCTGGATTCGAACCAGGGACCAAAGGATTATGAGTCCTCTGCTCTGACCCGCTGAGCTACAGGCCCGCAGAGAGGGATTGTAGCGCGCCGGCCGTCACCCCAACCTGCGAGCGGACATTGCTGCGGCCTTCGGCCGTCAGCAATATCACGAGTTGTCCAGAAAGCTCTTCAGCCGCTCGGAGCGCGACGGATGGCGCAGCTTGCGCAGCGCTTTCGCCTCGATCTGGCGGATGCGCTCGCGCGTGACGTCGAACTGCTTGCCGACTTCTTCCAGCGTGTGGTCGGTGTTCATCTCGATGCCGAATCGCATGCGCAGCACCTTCGCCTCGCGCGGGGTGAGCGAGTCCAGCACGTCCTTGGTGACCTCGCGAAGCGAGGCGTACATCGCCGCGTCGTTGGGCGCGAGCGTCGCCTGATCCTCGATGAAATCCCCCAGATGCGAGTCGTCGTCGTCGCCGATAGGCGTTTCCATCGAGATCGGCTCCTTGGAGATTTTGAGGATCTTGCGGATCTTGTCCTCGGGCATCTCCATCTTCTGCGCGAGCGTCGCAGGGTCGGGCTCTTGCCCCGTCTCCTGCAGGATCTGCCGGCTGATGCGGTTCATCTTGTTGATGGTCTCGATCATGTGCACCGGGATCCTGATGGTGCGCGCCTGGTCGGCGATCGAGCGGGTGATCGCCTGCCGGATCCACCACGTGGCATAGGTCGAGAACTTGTAGCCGCGGCGGTATTCGAACTTGTCCACCGCCTTCATCAGGCCGATGTTCCCTTCCTGGATCAGGTCGAGGAACTGCAGGCCGCGATTGGTATACTTCTTCGCGATCGAAATCACCAGACGCAGGTTGGCCTCGGTCATCTCGCGCTTGGCCCGGCGCGCCTTGGCCTCGCCCGTGGACATCTGCTTGTTGATCTCTTTGAGGTCCTTGAGCGGGATGCCGATCCGCTTCTGGATCGCCAGGAGCTTCTGCTGCTGCTCGAGGATTGCCGGGTCGTAGCGCACCAGGACGCTGCTCCACGGGCGGTTGGCGGCGATCTCGTTCTTCACCCAGCGCATGCTGGTCTCGTTGCCGGGAAAGACCTTGATGAAGTGCTGGCGCGGCATGGCGCTCTTGTTGACGCACAGGTTCATGATTTCGCGCTCGTGGCTGCGCACTTCGTCGACCATGCCGCGCAGGCTGTCGCACAGCTTCTCGATGATGCGCGCGGTGAACCGGATGTTCGTCAATTCGCCGCCGATCTGGTCGCGGACCTTGATGTATTCCTTGCTGCGGTGGCCGTACTCGGCGAGCGCCTTCTTCATCTTCTCGTAGAGCCGGTGGATCTTGGCGAAGCGGGCGAGCGCATCCTCCTTGAGCTTCAGCATGCTCGCCGACAAAGCGCCGTCGTCCTCGTCCTCGCCTTCTTCCTCTTCCTCGGGCTCGACGTCCTCGGGAAGCTCTTCGATCGGCTGGTCCTTCGCGTTCGGGTCGATGAGGCCGTCGACCAATTCGTCGATGCGCATCTCGTCGCGCGCGACCTTGCCGGCGAGATCCAGGATCTCGGCGATGGTTGTCGGGCAGGCGGAGATCGCTTGGATCATGTGCTTCAGGCCGTCTTCGATCCGCTTCGCGATCTCGATCTCGCCCTCGCGCGTGAGCAGCTCGACCGAGCCCATCTCGCGCATGTACATGCGCACGGGATCGGTGGTGCGGCCGAACTCCGGATCGACCGTCGAGAGCGCGGCTTCCGCTTCCTCTTCCGCGTCCTCGTCGGGCACGCCCGCGGGCGCGGTCTCCGAGATCAGCAGCGTGTCGGCATCCGGCGCCTCGTCGTACACCTGGATGCCCATGTCGTTGAAAGTGGTGATGATGGACTCGATCTGCTCGGCGTCCACCATGTCGTCGGGCAAATGGTCGTTGATCTCGGAATAGGTGAGGAAACCACGCTCTTTTCCGAGCTTGATGAGATTCTTCAGGCGAGTGCGGCGCGCCTCTGCGTCCTCGGGCCTCGACTCGGCGCGTAGCAGGAGCGCCCGCTCGGCGTCGCCGTTGCGGCGCGCCCGGCTGGCGCGGCGCAGCTTCATCAGCTCCTGCGCCTGCTGCTTGAGCTGGGCCTTGAGCTCTTTTTCCTTCTGCTTCTGGAGCGCCGCGAGTTCCTTCGCCTTGGTCTTTTCCTGGGCCGCGAGCTCCTTCGCCTTGGCCTTTTCACGGGCGGCGATTTCCTTGGCCTTGGCCTTTTCGCGGGCGATGCGCTCGCGCTCGCGTTGCCGTTCCCTTGCCGTCTTCAAGCGCGCCTTTTCCCTGGCGGCACGCTCCCGCGCTTTCTGCCGGGTCTTCGCCTTGCGCGCGCGTTCTTTTTCCTTCGCCGCCCTGATGCGCGCGGCGTCCTTCGCCTTGCGCGCCCTTTCCCTTTCTCTTTCCCTGGCAAGCCTGGCGCGCGCGGCTTCGCGAGCCTTGCGCGCTTTTTCTTTCTCCCGGGCAGCCCTAAGACGCGTCGCTTCCCTCGCCTTCAGCGCCTTGGCCTTTGCCGCCGCTTTGGCCCCGCGCTCGCGCTCCTGCTGCGCCCGGCGCTTCGCTGCGAGTTTTGCCTTCTGTGCCTTCAGTTTTTGCATCAGCTTTGCCTTGTCCATCCCCTTGGCCTTGCTCCGCCCATGCCCGGACTCGCCCTTAGCCCGCGCTCTGGACTTAACCTTATGTTTCGTCATAATTTTTCCTGTCGGTAAGGGGAACGGGAAAACCGTTAATTATAGCACGCTCTGTGCACCCGACCCAGCCCGGCGCAGCGCCTCGCGCTTGGCAATGAGCGTGTTGATCGTGCGGGCGTCGCCCTCCCCGCTTGCCAACTTCTGCGTGAGCGACTTCAACTCGGCGTCGATCTGTGCAATCTCGATCTTGCGCACCGCGTCTCGGAACACGACCTCGGCGTCGGCGGGCTCGAGCTGCGCGGCGAGAAGTTCGCCCGCCACTCGCGTGAGCAGGTTCTCGTGTTCGGTCCCGCGAAAGGCTTCGATCACAAGCGGCTGCGAGAGTTCTCCAGCGTTACCCAGCGCCGCGAGCGCCGCCAGCGCCCGGCCCTCGGGGTGCGCCCGGTCGACGGCATCCGAGCGCAGCTCGCCGACGAGCGCCGGGTTCGCGAGCAGGCACTTCAGCAGCTCGCGCTCGATGTTCCGGTCGAGCGCGAGCATCGCCCTGTCAGGGCCTTTCGCCGGAGCGGCCCCGGCTCCATAGCCGCCGTAGCCGCGCGCGGCGCGAACCTCGCACAGCCGGGCCGCCTCGTCCTGGGTCATGCCGGCCGCGTCGGCGAGCGACTTCAGCAACTGCAACTGCAGCGCCGGCGCAGCGATGCGTTGCAAAAGCGGCTTCGCTTCGTGCACCAGGCGCGCGCGGCCTTCCAGCGTTTTCATATCGACGCGGCCCTTCAGCTCCTCGAGAAAAAACTCGGACAACGGCCGCGCCTCGCCGAGCCTCGTTTCGAACGCCGACTTTCCGCGCTCGCGCACGAAACTGTCGGGATCGTGCTCGGGCGGAAGAAAGAGAAACCGTATCGTCTTGTGGTCGGCGAGATTGGGCAGGCTCACCTCGAGGGCGTGCCACGCGGCGCCGCGGCCCGCGGCGTCGCCGTCGAAGCAGAACACAACCTCGTCGGTCTGCCGCAGGAGCTTCTGCACCTGCATCGCCGAGGTCGCCGTGCCGAGCGTCGCGACCGCGTACTCGACCTCGTGCTGCGCGAGCGCCACCACATCCATGTAGCCCTCGACGACGATGACGCAGCCGGCGGCGCGGACCGCCGAGCGGGCCTGCGACAGTCCATAGAGCTCGCGTCCCTTTTCGAAAAGGGGCGTTTCGGGAGAGTTCAGATACTTCGGTTCGCCTGCATCGAGCACGCGTCCGCCAAACGCGATCACGGAACCGCGCTGATTCAGGATGGGGAACATGATGCGGTCGCGAAACCGGTCATAGCGCCGCCCGCCTTCGCCGTCGATCACCAGGCCCGCGTCCTTTAGCGCGTTATCGCCGTAGTCCTGGAACACGCTCCCGAGGTTCTGCCAGCCGTCCGGCGCGTAGCCGATGCCGAACCGCGCGGCGATTTTGCCCGTCAGCCCGCGGCCCTTCAGGTACTCGATCGCGCGGGGCGCGGATTTCAGCTGCTCGCGGTAGTAGTCGCAGGCGCGCTCCATGATTTCGTAGAGGTCCGGGCCAGCCCCGGTTTCCTCGCCGCTTTTCCGTCCACGGCGCTCGAACTCAGGCATTTTCATGCCGACCGATTCCGCGAGGTCCTTCACCGCCTCGATGTAGCCGAGCCCCTGATATTCCATGAGGAAGGAAATCGCGTTGCCGTGTGCCCCGCAGCCGAAGCAGTGATAAAACTGCTTGGTCGGGCTGACCGTGAACGAGGGCGTCTTCTCGGTGTGGAACGGGCAGCAGGCGAGATAGTTCGCTCCGCCCTTTTTCAGCGGCACATAGCGCTCGATGACGCCGACGACATCGACGCGATGGAGCAGTTCTTGCTTAAATGAGTCTGGAATCAAGCCTGAAAAGTCTTCGTGCCCACACGAAAGGAGCACGTCGCTCCGTGAGATAAACATGCGGGAAGGGCCGACCTTCCCGGACCACGATGCAGAAGGGGCTCAAACCCTTCCTGAGTGCAGATCGGCGCGCCAGCATTCGCCCCCTTCGAACAAACCCTCCAGCCTCCCCGCCACCATCTACCCTTTATAGGCCAAATTTCCGCAAGTGCAAGTCGGAAACAGCCTAACCCGCAAGCTTCGCTTTCACCTGCGCGGACACCTTCCCCATGTCCGCGCGGCCCGCGAGCTTGCCTTTCAATACGCCCATCACCTTGCCCATGTCGGGCACGCCCTTTGCCCCGGTTTGCGCGATCGCCGTTGAGACTTCCTCGGCGATCTCGGCGTCCGACATTTGTTTGGGCAGATAGCCTGCGAGGAGGTTCAATTCGAAAGTCTCGTTGTCGACCAGGTCCTTCCGGTTGGCCGCCTGGAATTGCGCGATTGATTCGCGCCGCTGCCTGATCATCTTTTCGATGACCGAGACGACCTCGGCGTCGGACAGGTCCTTGCGCTCGTCCACCTCTCGCTGCTGGACCGCGGCGAGCAGCAGGCGGATGGCCGAAAGGCGCTGGGCCTCCCGTGCCTTCATCGCGGCCTTCATGTCATCGGTGATCTTGGCTTTGAGAGACATGGTGGAGGATTCAGGATTCAGGGAAAACCAAGAAAACGGAAAACATAAAGCCGGCCAGGTTGCGCCTGTCCGGCCCGGGATCCTGAATCCTAATAGAGCTTGGGCGGCAGTGTCTGGTTGCGCAGGCGCTTGTAGTGCCGCTTGATGGCGGCCGCGAGCTTCCTTTTCCGGTAGGCGGTCGGCTTCTCGTAAAACTCGCGGGCGCGCAGCTCGGTGAGGAGCCCCGTCTTTTCCACGGTGCGCTTGAAGCGGCGCAGCGCCACCTCGAACGGCTCGTTTTCCTTGACGCGTACAGTCGGCATGTATTCCAAATCTCGGGTCGAAATGCAAGGGCGCGGATTTTAACAGAAACGTCTCCGCCCTGCTGCAGCGGCGGCGGGTGGCGGCCTGCAGTCGCCCGCTCTGTAGTGAGGACGTTGGAATTGTAAGCAATTGTAAGCGTAGAGCAAGTTAACTTGAGTTATAACTTCGGCGCCAGCATCGATTTGACCAATAAGACTTTTTCCACTCTCACAGGGGACGATCAGGATTTGCGCTCCCATTGCGCCGTGGTGCTGAAAAAGTCTGACACGTCATGATGCTCAAGCAGTTCAACGATATTGGGGTTGACCCAATCAGCGTCCCGAAAATCTCGCCCGACCAGCCCTCGCAACGCCCGCGTCATCCAACGGACTTCGATCAGCAGGCAGCGGCTGGCGCGCCCACTCCCCGTGTCGAACAAGTCTGGACTCTGCGACTTACGCCTTTCCTGATCGTTGCCACGGCTTATTTATTGCCAGGACTCGTGGGTCATGATCCTTGGAAGGCGGACGAGGCCTATGTTTTTGGAGCGGTCCACGACTTCTTTGAAACCGGCGACTGGGTCGTGCCCGCCGTGGCGGGTGAGCCGTTCATGGAGAAACCCCCTCTCTTTTACTGGGTTGCCGCCGGATTTGCCTGGCTGTTCTCTCCCTGGCTGCCGTTGCACGACGGCGCGCGGCTTGCCACAGGATTCTTCATGGCCGTCACCTGCGGTGCCGTCGGCTGGACCGCACGGCTCTGGTGGGGAAGGGGTTATGGTCGCGTCGCCGTGCTCGCGCTGCTCGGTTGCCTTGGCGTCGTTGAGCATGCGCACAAGATGCTGCCGGATATCCCGCTCCTGACCGGCTTTGCAATTTCGGCAGCCGGCTTCGCGCTAATCCGCGCCGGTGCGCCGATCGGAGGCCTGCTCCTTGGCACCGGCGTAGGCGTGGGTTTCCTCGCCAAGGGCCTGCTTGCGCCCGGTGTCATCGGAGTGACTGCCCTCCTGTTGCCAGTCTGCTTTCGCGACTGGCGCGAACGTGCCTACTTTCGTGCGATGGCGATCGCTGCGCTCGCGGCCCTGCCGTGGCTGCTTATTTGGCCGATCGCGCTTTATTTGAGATCGCCGTCGTTGTTCATGGATTGGTTCTGGCTCAACAACATCGGCCGGTTCGTGGGTTTTCGCGGTGCGCCGGTGGGTGATCCCCACGAGCCGGGCTTTTGGCTGCAGACGATCCCGTGGTTCACCTTCCCGGCACTGCCGTTAGCGCTCGTGACGCTCTGGCGACATCGTAGGACCGTTCTAAGCGCGGCACCCATTCAGTTCTCGGTGCTGGCATTCGCCGTCTTGATGAGCGTGCTGGGGCTCTCGGCGTCGGCTCGTGCCAACTATGCATTGCCGCTGCTGGTACCGGTCTGCCTGCTTGCCGCCCCGGCGGCGATCATGCTACCGGCGCGAATGGATTGTCTCGGGGACTGGATTGCGCGGGTCCTGTTCGGTGCGCTCGCGACATTCATCTGGACGGTATGGATCCTGATGATGGTGCGCGGGGCTCCGCCCGACTGGTCTTTGCTGACCCGCTACTTGCCGCTCGATTTCGCTCCGGGATTTAACCCGACCGACTTTATCGTAGCGCTCGGAATGACACTTTTGGCAATCGTCATCGCTTGCTGGTTACCGAAGATCCGAGGACGGGATTGGCAAGCTGGGTAACCGGACTCGCTCTTTTTTGGGTGCTCGTGTCGAGTCTGTGGCGGCCATGGATGGATTATGCCAAGAGCTATCGCAGCGTTTTTGCATCGATGCAGCTGAAGCTGCCGGACCACTCCCGCTGCATGGCGAGTTTCGGACTCGACGAAAACGAGCGAGCCATGCTGCGCTACTTTGTTGGCATCAACACCCAACGCCGGGAGATCGCCCCCTCCAACGGCTGCGATTTGCTGCTCATCGATGGTGCAGCAAAATCACCCCCCAGTTATATCGATACAAGGCGTTGGAAGCTGATTTGGGAAGGTGCGCGGCCCGGCGATATTCGGGAGCGCTTTTGGCTGTTTGAAGCAAACGGGGCACCTCATTGAGGTCTTGCCCGGGTCCCTCGGCCTGGTCCGCGACGCAAGTCTATGCTCCGCGGCGCGGTGCGCGGATGCGCTGGAACACGAGGTAAAGCACCGGCAGGACGATCAGGGTCAGCAGCGTCGCCGAAACCAGTCCTCCGATCACGACTACCGCGAGCGGCTTTTGTGTCTCCGAGCCGATTCCGGTCGATATCGCCATCGGAAAGAGCCCCAGCATCGCGAGCAACCCAGTCATAAGCACGGTGCGCATGCGCGTGAGCGAGCCCCGCATCACAGCGTCCTCAGGAGAAGCGCCGGCGCTGCGCAACTGGTTAAAGTGCGCGACCATCACCACACCGTTCAGCACCGCCTGGCCGAACAGGGCGATGAAGCCGATCGCCGCCGACACCGACAACGGAATGCCGCTGATGAGCAGCGCGAAGATGCCGCCGATCAGCGCGAGCGGGATGTTGAGTAGGATCAGCAGGGCGCTCCGGAACACGCCGAAAGCATCGAACAGCAGAATGAAGATCAGCAGGATCGACACCGGCACGATGATGGCGAGCCGGGCCATCGCCCGTTCCTGATTCTCGAATTCCCCGGACCACGAGATGCTGTAGCCCGGCGGTAGCTTGACCTTCTTCGCGACCTCTTGCTTCATGTCGGCAACGACACTGCCCATGTCGCGGTCGGCGATGAAGATCCCGATCGAGTGCACGCGCACTCCGTTCTCGCGCGCGATGTCCAACGCCCCGCCGATCGTTTGGAACTCGGCCACCTGCGAAAGCGGCACGTAAGCCCCCCCGGGGGTGCTCACCGTGATGGCCCGCAGGTTCTCGATGCTCCGCTGCGAATCCTTGAGGCGGACCGCGACGCCGAAATGGCGCTCGCCTTCCCAAAGCTGCGTGGCTGGCTTCCCCCCAAGCACCATTTCGATCACGTCCTGGATATCGGCCACGTTTAGCCCGTAGCGCGCCGCCGCCCCACGATCGATGCGGATCAGCAACTGCGGCAGCTCGCCAAGGCGATCGATGAAGGCGCGCTTGACCCCGCGCACGTTCTTTACTGCGCCCAGCACCTGCTCGGCATAATCGCGCAGCACGTCGAGATCCTCGCCGAACACCTTTATCACGATCTGGCCGTCAATCTGCGAGATCGACTCGAGCACATTGTCGCGGATTGGCTGCGAGAAGCTCGTTTCGATGGCGGGAAAGCGCGACATCGCCTGGTCCATCTGGTCGATGATCTGGCGCTTGTTGACGCCCGAGCGCCACTGCGATTCGGGCTTGAGATCCACGAACATCTCGCACATGTTGATCGGCTTGGGGTCGGTGCCGTCCTCGGGCCTGCCCGTCTTGGAGATCACGCTGTTGACCTCCGGAACCGAGGCGATAGCCGCGCGGAATCTCGCGGTCATCTGCAGCGCCTCGGTCACCGACACCGAGGGCGGGAGGTTGACGTTGATCCAGATCGAGCCCTCGTTCAGCTCCGGGAGGAATTCGGTGCCGACCTTCGGCACGACCGCCAAGCTCGCCGCGAGCGCCGCGAGCGCCACCGCAATGACCGTCCTCTTGTGCCCGATCGCCCAGGCAAGCGCGGGCTCGTAGACTCGCTTGCAGGCCTGCACCAGGGCGTTGTCCTTCTCGGGCAGATTTTTGCGCAGGAGAACGAGACACAGCAGCGGAACCAGGGTGAGAGACAGGATGAGCGAGCCGACGAGCGCCGAAGTCACCGACCATGCCATGGGCGAGAAGATCCGCCCTTCGTGGCGCTGCAACGTGAAGATAGGGATGTTGGCCGCGATGATGATCAGCATCGAGAACAACGTCGGCCGGCCCACCTCCACCGTGGCATCGAGGATCCGCTGCATCCGCGGAGTACGGTCGTGCGCCTCTTGGGTGAGCTTGCGGAACACGTTCTCGACTACGATGACCGCGCCGTCGACGATGATGCCGAAGTCCATCGCACCGAGCGACAGTAGGTTCGCCGGAATCCCGACCCAGGTCAGGCCGAGAAACGTGGCGAGAAGCGATAGGGGGATCACTAGGGCGACGATGAACGCGGCGCGCAGGTTGCCGAGAAAAAGCAGCAGCACGAGCGTCACCAGCGCTGCGCCTTCGACGAGATTCGTGAATACCGTGGTGAGCGTCTTGTCGATCAGCCAAGTGCGGTCGTAGAACGGCACGATCCTGGCCCCGGAAGGAAGCACCGAGGCATTCAGGAAATCGACTTTTTCCTTCACCGCCTTGAGCACCAGGGAGGGATTCTCGCCCTTGCGCATGAGCACGATCCCGGTCACGACGTCGTCGTCCTGGTCCTGGCCGACGATGCCCTGGCGCGGCACCGAGCCCACGCTCACGTTGGCGATGTCCTTCACCAGGATGGGTACGCCGTTCCTTTCGGTGACGACGATGTTCCCGATGTCGTCGCCCGAGCTCAGCAGTCCGATGCCGCGGATCAGGTACTGCTGGTGTCCCTGCTCGAGATAGCTGCCCCCCACGTTCGAATTGCCTCGATCGAGGGCCGAAAAGAGCTGTTGCAGCGTGACCTTGTAGTCGCGCAGCCTGCCCAGATCCGGATTGACTTCGTACTGCTTGATCAGGCCGCCGATAGTGACGATGTCCGCGACGCCCGGGATCAGCCGCAGCTGGCGCTCCACCACCCAGTCTTCGAGCGTGCGCAGGTCGCGCGGATTCAGCGTGTCGCCTTTCAGGCGGTAGCGGTAGATCTCCCCGATCGGAGTCGACAGCGGCGCGAGCTGCGGCTGCGCGCCCGGCGGGAGATCGACGCCGTTGAGCCGCTCCACGACCTGCTGCCGCGCAAAATAAGCGTTCGCGCGATCGTCGAAGGTAATGATGATGAACGACAGGCCGAACTGCGTATGCGAAAACATCCGCACCGCGTTGGGCAAGCCGGAAAGGGCGACCTCGAGAGGCACCGTGACCTGCTTTTCGACTTCTTCCGCAGCCCGGCCTGGATAAAGAGTGATGACGTTGACCTGCGTGTCGGTGACGTCGGGGAAGGCTTCGATCGGCAGCGAATGGAAGGCGGCGAGGCCACCCGTCACGAACATCACCAGGCCGATCACGATGAACAGCGGCTTTTCCAGCGCGAACGAGACGATCTGGTTGATCATGGGGAGTCGGATCGCGAGGCGGCGCTAGCCTTGCGCCGCCGCGAAATCGCTGTACAGACGGTGCAGCAGCAGGTTCCCTTCCACCACCACTTTCTGCCCCGCGGACAGGCCTGAGAGAATTCCGGCCACGCCATTCTGAATTCCAGCCACCTTCACCTCCACACGGGCGTAGCGGCCGGGCGCCTCTTCGACATAGACGTAGTACTTGTCGCCCGACAGGAGAACGGCCTTTGCGGGGGCTTCGATGGCCGCGCGCGGCGGACCTTCCGCTTCGGCGGTGACGAACATCTCGCCCTTGAGCTTCCTGTCGCGGTTGTCGAGCACGCCGCGCACCCTGACCGTGCGGGTCGAAGGATCGATGAAATCGGAGATCGCCTCGATGGTCGCGCTGAAGGTCTTGCCGGGCCAGGCGGCGGTCCGCAACCGGACCTTCTGCCCCCGCTTCAGGTACGCGAGCTGGCCCTCTGTCGCGTCGAGCTGGACCCAGAGATGCGAAGGATCCGTGACCACGAACATCGCCGGCGAGTTGGCGAGCTGCAGATCGGGGCGGAGCTCCTGTCCGGGATTGATGTTGCGCTCGACTACCACGCCGGCGATCGGGCTCCTCAGCGCGAGGTTCTGGTCCACCGAGTCACCGGTAGCCCCGTAGAGTTTCACGCGCGCTTCGGCGCGACGAAGCTCGGATTGCGCCCGCGCATAGTCGGCCTCGGCGGCGCTCAAGTCCTTCTTGGGAGCGACCCCGGCGTCGAACAACTGGTGCAGGCGATCCAGGTTTTTTTGCGCCAGTGAAAAATCGGATTGCGCCCGGCGAGCGTCCGCCTGCGCCTGGCCGAAGTCGGGCGAGGCGAGTATCGCGAGCGCCTGCCCCTGGGTCACGGGGTCGCCGACCTTAGCGAGGATGCGGATGACCCGCCCGCCGAAGGCCGGGAACAGACGCACGGTTCGCCCCTCGTCCCAGACGAGCCGGCCGGGAAGGCTGAGTTGCAGCGGCTCTCCCGCCTTGACCGTGTCGACGACGATCGTAGAGGTCTGCGCGCTGCCCTGCGGAAAAACAATGCGACCCGCTTCGAGCTTCGGCTGGCCGTTATCGGGCTTGGCATCGCCCTTGCCGCAAGCATTCAGCAGCGCCGTGGCGGCGATCAGCAGCATTCCTCCCAGAACGGGTCTCACGTTTCGCACCCCTAAATTCCCACCTCTCACCATGCTCAGATCAGCGCCTTTCGTCGCCGAGCTCCCCGATTCCGAGCTGCCACGCCGCGAGCGCCCTGGCATAGTCATTGTGCGCCGAGGCGGCATCGATCTGGATCGCGCGCTGGGTCCGGCGCGAGTCCAGCAGGTCCATCACGCCGATCGCACCGTTCTTGTAGGCGAACTCGGCGGAGTCAGCCGCCTTCTTTGCCTCCGGCAAAAGCGATTGGTCGTAGCGCCGCAGCCGCTCGGCGGTCGCTTGCAAGTCCGACAGAGAGCGCGCAAGCTCCGCGCGGGCCAGCGCGCGTACTTTCTCCAGCGCTTCCAGCGCCGCGTTGTAGTCAACCTCGGCGCGCTGGATCTCGCCCTCGAATTGGTAGCGCGCGAAGAGGGGCACCGAAAGAAACACGCCGTAGCTGTTGCCGCTGCCGAACTGATTGGTATTGGGGCCGGTGCCGATGGGGTAGTGGTCGAACTGCGCGCCCACGGTCACGTCGCGCGTTCGCAGGCTTCTTGCGAGTTCGCGCGCGCTCTGCGCGGCCTCGACTCGGTTTCTCGCGGCGCGCACGTCAGCGCGCCGGTCGATCAGCTCGTCGGTGACGCTGCTTACATCGACCGCAATGACTTCGGGCCAAGGATCGGTCACGCGAATAGCGCCGGCCTGGGCTTCCGCGCCGATCAGGTAAGCGAGCGCGAGCTGGGCGCGGCGGCGGTCTGCGTCGGCCGCGCGCGCGTCGTTCGCAGCGCGCAGCGCATCCACGCGCAGGCGAGAAACGTCTGCCGCGGCGATATCTCCGGCTTTCAGCCGCAGTTCCGCGGCCCGCGTCGAGTCCTGGAACAGGATCGCATTGTCTTGCACGATGTCCGCCTTGTTCTGCGCGAACAACAAGTCGTAATATGCCGATCTGAGGGCGAGGCGTTGCTGCCGGTAGGTATCGGAAAGATCCTCGGTGCTCGCGGACTCGAGGCGCTTCGCCGTCGCGACGCGCAACTCGCGCCTGTCCCCGCGCTCGAGTACCTGGTCGACCCGAATCGAGCTGTCCACGGTCTTGTCGCGGAAGGGGCCTGCGCCGACTCCGGCAGACGGGTTGATCTGGGCCACGCCCAGGCTCAGCATCGGGTTGGGCCGAGCGCCGGCCGAAAGCGTAATGGCCTGCGCCGCCTCGACGCCGCGCCGCGCCGCCCTCAGTTCGCGGTTGCGCGCCTGCAGCAGCTGTTCCGCCTGCGCAAGGCCGAGCGCAGCCAGATCGGGCGACTGGCCGAATGCGGCGTGTGGCTGCCCGCCTAGAGCGAGGACAAGGAATGCCTTCCCTGCCGGACCAGAGGAATGTCTGAACATAGGGGGCGGAATTCTATTTAGGTGCGCCTGACAACTGACTGACGGTAATCAACAAAAGGGTAAAGAGACCATGCTCGTCCTGGGCATCGAGACTTCCTGCGACGAAACCGGCGTCGCCATCTACGACAGCGACCGCGGGCTGCTCGCCCACGCCCTGCATTCGCAGATCTCGCTGCATGGGGATTACGGCGGCGTGGTGCCGGAGCTCGCCTCCCGCGATCATATCCGGCGCCTGCTGCCCCTTATCCGCGACGTCCTGCGCAGGTCGGGAGCAAGGCAGTCGGAGCTCGACGCGGTCGCTTACACGCAGGGTCCGGGACTCGCCGGCACGCTGCTCGTGGGGGCGGCGGTGGCGAACAGCTTCGCGCTGGGGCTCGGCATCCCGGCAATCGGAATTCACCACCTCGAAGGGCATTTGCTCTCGCCCCTGCTCGCAAAAGACGCGCCCCGGTTTCCCTTCGTCGCGCTCCTGGTCTCGGGCGGACATACGCAGCTCATGCGCGTGGCGGGAGTCGGCAGTTACGCCTTGCTCGGCGAGACGCGCGACGACGCCGCCGGAGAAGCCTTCGACAAGACCGCGAAAATGCTCGGGCTCGGCTATCCGGGAGGGCCCGCGCTCGCGAAACTCGCCGAGCGCGGCGATGCGCGCCGTTTCGAGCTTCCTCGTCCGATGCTTGACCGGATGGAGGAAGGCGGCGGTCTCGATTTCAGCTTCAGCGGGCTGAAGACCGCCGTGGTGATGCTCGCGCGCAAGCACGCGCCCGACGAGCAAACGCGGGCCGACGTCGCGGCCGCCTTTCAAGAAGCGGTGGTCGATGTGCTGATCGCGAAATGTCTCGCGGCGATGCGGCGCACGGCCTTGGATCGGCTCGTGGTGGCGGGCGGCGTCGGCGCCAACGTGCGTCTGCGCTCGCAGCTCGATGCCGCGGCGGCGCGGGCCGGATTCCGCGTGTTTTATCCGGAATTCGAGTTCTTCACCGACAACGGCGCGATGATCGCGCTTGCAGGGGCGCTGCGGCTGCGAGGGCAGGATTCGGGATCAGGGATTCTGGATTCAGTGGCGTGCGGCTTCACGGTAAAGCCGCGCTGGGACTTGGCAAGCGTCGCCGCTGCTGCATCCACCGAGAGCTAGGGTTTTCCTGGATCCTGAATCCTTGATCCCGAATCCTGTTTCTCCCCGATCCTGCGCTCCCTGCCGGCGGCTAGATTGAGGATGTTGCTCTTGTGCCGCCAGACGAGCAGCGCCGCCATCAGGATCACCGCCGGCAGCATGACGCCCAGGTCGAATCCGAGCAGCGACATGAAAAACGCGTAGAGCGGGGCAAACACGGCGGCGACCAGCGAGGCGAGCGATGCATAGCGGAAAAAAACCGCGATGACGATCCAGGTGGCGAGCGTCGCCAGGCCGAGCCAGGGCTGGACGGCGAGCAGGATGCCGAGCGCGGTCGATACGCCTTTGCCGCCTCTAAAGCCGAAAAACACCGGAAACAGATGACCGAGAAAGACCGCGACCGCACAAGCCGCGATGCCGGTCGCGTCGACGCCGTAGTCTGCCGCGTAGCGCTCGGCAAGGTACACCGCGAGCCAGCCTTTGCCGGCGTCCCCGACGAGCGTGAGCAGCGCCGCGAGTTTCCTGCCGGTACGCAGCACGTTCGTCGCTCCGGGATTGCCCGAGCCGTAGGTGTGCGGATCGGGCAGCCCGAAGGCGCGGCTGACGATCACCGCGAACGACAGTGAGCCGACGAGGTAAGCGAGCAAAATAAATACTGCGGCAGCCATGGGGTTCAACTAGAATTCCGGCACAAGTTTAACGCCGCCCGCGAACCCCTGCCTTGGACACGATCTTCATCCGCGAGCTGCGGCTCCAGGCCTGGATCGGCCTCTACCGGCACGAGAAAATCGCTCCGCAGACGATCGAGCTCGACCTCGAGATCGCGTTGCCGGCGGGAGGCGCCGTGTTCAGGACAGGCAAGGTCGCCGACACCATCGACTATGGAGTCGTCGTCGAGCACGTCCGCGCCCTGCTCGCCGAGGAACGCTTCGGCCTCGTCGAAAATCTCGCCGAGCGCGTCGCCGAGCTGATACTCCAGGACTTCAAGGCGCCGCGCGTCAAAGTGAGCGTCGCCAAGCTCGGCGTGCTGCGCGAGGCGAAGCGCGTGGGCGCCGCCATCGAGAGGCCGAAGCCCCGCGAGTGAGTCCGCGGCTTCAGCCGCGGGGGTGGTGCTTCTGATGCAGCGCTTTCAAGCGCTCGCGCGCGACGTGCGTGTAAATCTGCGTGGTCGAGATATCGGCGTGGCCGAGCAGGAGCTGCACCACGCGCAGATCGGCGCCGTGGTTGAGCAGGTGCGTGGCGAAGGCGTGGCGCAGCGTGTGCGGCGAGAGCGCCTTGCCCGGAATCGCGGCGGCCGCATGTTTCTTGATCAGATGCCAGAACGCCTCGCGCGTCATGGGCCCGCCGCGACCGGTGACGAACACGTAGTCGCTCGGCCGTTCCTTCAGCAGCGCTGAGCGCGCCTCCTCGTAGTAGCGCTGCAGCCAGGCGAGCGCTTCCTCGCCGAGCGGCACCAGGCGCTCTTTCGAGCCCTTCCCGAAAACGCGCACCACGCCCATGTCGAGGCTCACCTCGGCGAGCTTGAGACGTGTGAGCTCCGAGACGCGCAGCCCGCTCGCGTAGAGCACTTCGAGCATCGTCCGGTCGCGCTGGCCCAGCGGCGTTTCCACGTCGGGCTGCGCGAGCAGCGCTTCGACGTCGGCTTCGGAAAGCGTCCTTGGGAAGCGCTGCGGTTTTTTCGGGGAATCGAGCCTGAGCGTCGGGTCCGTCTTGACGCGCTCGATACGCAGCAGGAACCGGTAGAAGCGCTTCAAGCTCGAGTGCAGCCGCGCCTGTGTGCTCGACTTGATCCCCTGCCTTTTCGCGTGCGGGCGCTGCGCGTAACGCCAGGCGAAATAGCCCGAGAGGTCGGCCTCGGTCGCGGCAAGCAGCGAGGCACGGTTCTGCCCCTCCAGCCATTCCGCGAACAGGCGCAGGTCGCGCCGGTAGGACTCGAGGGTGTTTTTCGCGAGGCCGTCCTCGAGCCAGACAGCGTCGCAGAATTCGTCGAGCAGCGTGGCGTTGCCCGAGTTCATCGGCTCAGAGAGTCACTTCATGGGGATCCGACGGGCTGGCGTGCGGCACGCATGCGAAGGAGCTGCATGACGATGACTACCGCGAACAGGCCGAGGCCGAGGACGTCGGCCGTCGTGGTCGGATACACGAGCGCCAGTCCTGCGACGATCAGCATTCCTCTTTCGATCCAGGTCGTGCGCTCGAACAGCCAACCCTGCACGCCGCCCGCGAGCGCGGCGATGCCGAGCGCGGCGGTCACCGTCACCTCCGTAATCGACATCCAGTCCGCGTTTCCGAGCGTCTTGATCGAACCGGTGAGCAGCAGCCCGACGCCGGAGGGGTCGAGCACGAACATGAAGGGCACGAGGAACGCCGGCATGGTGTACTTCCACGATTGCAGCGTGGTCTTGTACGGATCGCCCCCGGTGATCGCCGCGGCGGCGAAGGGCGAGAGCGCGGTCGGCGGCGACACTTCCGAGAGCACCGCGTAGTAGAAGATGAACATGTGCGCCGCGAAGTCCGGCACGCCGAGCTTGATCAGCGCCGGCGCCGCGATCACCGCGCAGATGATGTAGCTCGCAGTCACCGGGACTGCGAGGCCCACAATCCAGACGATGAGCGAGGTGTAGATCGCGGTAAGAAGAAGGGAGCCCGCGGCATACTCGATGATGATCGAGCTGAACTTCAGGCCCAAGCCCGTGAGCGTCACCACGCCGACGATGATCCCGGCGCCGGCGCAGGTGGTGGCGACATTGAGCACGCCGGTCGAGCCCGCCTCGAGCGCCTTGAAGAATTTCGACTGGAAGATCCCCTTCACCACGGGCTCGCGGCCGCGGAAGAGATCGTAGGAGAACAGCGCGCAATCGCGGTGCAGGAAGCTCGTCACAAACGCCGCGACCGTGGCCCAGAACACCGAAAGCACGGGCGAGTACCCGAGCAACATGAATACGACGATCGACACCAGCGACAGGAAGTGGAACCAGTACTGCTTCGTCAGACTCCACAACGATTCGACCTGCTCGTACTTCACCGTGCTCATGCCGAACTTGCGCGCGTCGATCTCGACCATGAGGAAGAGCGCGAAGTAGTAAAGGCAGGTCGGGATCGTCGCCATCAGGAGCACGTCGAGATAGGAGATCTTCAGGAACTCGGCGATGAGGAAGGCCGCCGCGCCGAGCACGGGCGGCGAGATGATCGCCCCCAGCCCGCCCGCGGCGAGGAGGCCGCCTGCCGCGTTTTTGCCGTAGCCCGCTCTTACGAGCATCGGGTAGGCGACCGAACCGAGCGTCACCGTGGTCGCGACGCCGCTCCCCGAGGGACCGCCCAAGAGGAACGAGGCGAGCACCACGGTGCGGCCGGCGCTCGTGGACTTCCCGCCCATCGCGGAGAACGAGAAATCGATGAAGAACTTGCCCGCGCCCGAATACTGCAGGAAGGCCCCGTAGATCGTGAACAGGATGATGAGCGAGGACGAAACGTCCACGGCGACCCCGAAGATGCCTTCGAGCGTCATGTACAAATGCCCCACCAGGCGCCCGACTTCGTAGCTGCGATGCGCCCAGGAGCCCGGCAGATATTCGCCGAAGAACGCGTAGAGAATGAATGCGATCACCACCGCCGGCATCACCCAGCCCGAGGCGCGGCGCATGCCTTCGAGTATCAGGAGGATCAACGCGATGCCGAAGACGATGTCCCAATCGTCCGGCGACGTGTTGCGGTCCCAGATAGCGTCGCCGCCCTGGAGAACGTACGCGATCACCGCCACCGCCGCGAGCGCGGCGGCCCAGTCCCACCCCATGACGCGGTGGCGGTAGCGCTTCGCGACGGGAAAGAGGAGATAAGTGAGGAAGAGCACGAAGCCGACGTGCACCGGGCGCAGCGTCTGCGTGGGGACGATCGCGTACGCGGTGTAGAGGTGGAACACCGACATCACCACGGCGACCGCGGTGACGAAGACGCCGAGCGGGCCGCGCAGCTTGTTCGCCGCGCCCTCCTCCTCCTCGATGTACTCCTCGGCGCGCTTCAATGCCTCGGCATCGAGGACCGGCTCATCCAGCGCAGCCTGCCCCGCGGTCTCGCCCATCCAGCCTCCTCGGGCGGCAATGCTAGCACAGCGCGCGGGGCTCACCGTCTGCAAAACGGACAAGACCCCGGAATAGAGGAACCGCCGGCGCGCCAAGCCGCCGGAAGACGCGGTATCATTCGTCGTCAGTTCTCACGGCACGGCGAAGCACCGAATCGCTCCGCACCGGAGCGCCGCCACGATCCGCGCCGGGCTCCCTCGGCAGAAGCAGGCATGGAGGAATGCATGGTCATCGATTTCGATTCCCATCTGCGCGAAGGCTATTTCATGGACGAGGTCTACAGGCTCGACGGCCCCTACGAGCGTTTCCGGCCGGTGAAGCTCAGCGACGGGCGCACGCACGATACGCGCTTCCTGCATTCCCTCGATCCCATCAGCCCCCAGGGCCACGCGGCTCATAGGCACCCTTACATCTACGACCCGAAGACCCGCTGGCGCGGTGGCGAAGTCGCGGCGCGGCAGGTGGGCGGCTATGACATGGCGCGCCGAAGCGAGGATATCCGCAAGGAAGGCATCGACAAGCAGCTGATATTCCCGACTCAGATCACGGTCGCGACTTCCAACCTCGGCGGGCTCGGGCGCGCGTGCGCGCGCCTGTATAACGACTGGGTCGCGAAGCTGGTGAAGGGCTACGAGGGTGTTTTTCTGCCGGTGGCGATGGCTCCGGCGGGCTGTCCCGAGGCCATGGCCGATGAGCTGCGGCGCTGCGTGAACGAACTCGGCTTCAAGGCTGCGCACCTCGTGCCCTACTGCGGCACGCGCAACCTGGACGATCCGAGCTTCTACCCCTACTACCAGGCGGCCGAGGAGCTCGATGTGCCGCTCGCGTGCCACCCGAACAGCAACGGCGAGCTGGTCGACCGTTTCGACAACTTCTTCAAGACGCACGTGCTCGGGCGCCCCACCAACTGCTCCGCGGCGCTCGTGGCGCTGGTGCTGGGAGGCGTGCTCGAGAAATTCCCCAAGCTCAAGGTCGTTTTCTTCGAGTGCAGCGCCGAGTGGATCCTGTACTGGATGCACCGCATGGATGACGACTGGGAGTGGGCGAAGGACTTCCCGCAGATCTCGGGCACGCTCAGCATGGCGCCCTCGGAGTACATACGCCGCAACTGCTACATCACGTGCGAAGCGGACGAAGCCGAGCTCGCGCGGCCGATCGCGGAGCTGGGCGAAGACCGCATCCTCATGGCGAGCGACTATCCGCACTTCGACTCGGAGTTTCCGCGCACGGTCGCGGGCATCCGCGAGCGCGAGGATCTCACCGCCCGGCAGAAGGACAAGATCCTGGGCGAGAACGCGGCGCGCCTGCTCGGTCTGTAGCGGCCCGGCTCCCGGCAAACGGCCTCCGGCGGATTGGAAGGCGTCTATGCGTGGCCTTCGACTCGGCTCTGCGCTTGTGCTCGGTCTCGCGGTTATCTGCAGGGGTTTCGCGGTCGAGCCCACGCCCGGCATCGCCGCCGTCGCTTCCTACTCCGGCCCCGACCGCGCGCAGCGCCTCGTCGCCGCCGCCAGGAAAGAAGGCGAGCTGCTGCTCTACTCGTCGCTCACGCAGGAGGACCAGCTCAGGCTTGCGGCGGACTTCAGGCGCCGCTACGGCGTCACGGTGAAGTTCTGGCGCGGCAGCCAGGCGAATATTTTGCAACGCGTCCTCGGCGAGACGCGCGGGGGCCGGTTCGAATTCGACGTGATCGAGACCAACGCCCCGCAGCTCGAGGTGCTGGCGCGGGAAAAGCTGCTGCAGAAGATGAATTCGCCCTACGTCGAGCAGGAGCTGCTGCCCGAGACCATGCCTGCGCACGGGGAGTGGGCGCCCGACCGCCTCAACCTGATCGTGTACGCCTACAACACCCGCGCGGTGAAGCCGGCCGATGTCCCGAAAACCTGGCAGGACCTGCTCGACCCGAAATGGAAGAGCCGCATCGGCATGGAGTCCACCAACGTGGAATGGTTCGCCGCCCTGGTCGGCTCAATGGGCGAAAAACCGGGGGTCGATCTGTTCCGGCGCATGGCCGCCAACGGCGTGGCGGTGCGCACCGGTCATACGCACAGCACCGGCCTCGTCATCGCGGGCGAGATTCCCCTGATGCTCGGCGTCTACAGCCATGACGTCGACCGCATGAAGGCGAAAGCGGCGCCGGTGAACTGGTTCATCCTGCCGCCGGCGGTCATCTTGCCCTCCGCGGTCACGGTCTCGCGGCGCGCCCCGCACCCCA
>WNGH01000894.1_pt1 | contig 40304 bp, 40 predicted proteins | sample 5400631 | NCBI WGS metagenome assembly WNGH01 (sample SAMN13153373, study PRJNA577476) | soil metagenome | isolation source: 115 cm soil or saprolite under Garry oak tree replicate 1 | place: USA:California | collected 2016-06-15 | reverse complement strand
GCCGGCTCGCGACCCCGTCCTCCAACCCCGCCCGCGAGAGAAACGTCATCGAGGTCGAATGCACGGCCCCGCCACAGGCCGCGAACATGGGGCGGTAGCGGACAGGCTGGGGAGTCGGGATCGACGCGTTGGGATCGCCCATCGCGGCCGTCACGATGAACCCGCCCTTGAGCACCAGCTCCGGCTTGACGCCGAAGAAGGCGGGCTTCCAGACGACCAGGTCGGCGAGCTTGCCCGCTTCCACCGAGCCGACCTCGTGGGCGATGCCATGGGAGATGGCGGGGTTGATGGTGTACTTCGCGACATAGCGCTTGGCGCGCCCATTGTCGCCGCGCCCGTCGCCCGGCAGCGCTCCGCGCTGCCGCTTCATCTTGTCGGCCGTCTGCCAGGTGCGCATGATGACCTCGCCGATGCGCCCCATGGCCTGGGAATCCGAGGAGAGCATGCTGATGGCCCCCAGATCGTGGAGGACATCCTCGGCGGCGATGGTCTCGGCGCGGATGCGCGACTCGGCGAAGGCGAGGTCCTCCGGGATCTTCGGGTTCAGGTGGTGACACACCATGAGCATGTCCAGGTGCTCGTCCATGGTGTTCACGGTGAACGGCATGGTCGGATTGGTCGAGGACGGCAGGCAATTGGGCTCGCCGCAGACCCGGATGATGTCGGGCGCGTGGCCGCCGCCCGCGCCTTCCGTGTGATAGGTGTGGATGGTGCGGCCCTTGAACGCGCGGATGGATTCCTCTACGAACCCCGCCTCGTTCAGCGTGTCGATCTGCTCGCGCAACGGGTCGGGAGCCGACGCGTTGCCTTTGCCGAGGAATCCCAGGTTGATTGGAAACTCCTCGGCGGCCTCGAGCATGCGATGGATGTTCCACTCTCCGGGCGTGCACGTCGTCGCCGCAGTGCCCGTCGCCGGGCCGGTGCCGCCTCCGAGCAGTGTCGTGAGGCCGGCGCTGACCGCCTCGGTAACGATCTGCGGGCAGATGAAATGGATGTGGCTGTCGAGCCCGCCGGCGGTGACGATTTTCCCTTCACCAGCAATCACTTCAGTGGCAGCACCTATGACCATGCCCGAGGTCACTCCGGCCATGAGGTCGGGGTTGCCGGCCTTGCCGATGGCGACGATGCGGCCGTCGCGAATGCCAATGTCGGCCTTCACGATTCCCCAGTGATCGACGATCACCGCGTTGGTGATGACCGTGTCGAGCGTGGCATCGGATCCCGTCGCGGATCACCTTGCCGCCACCGAACTTCGCTTCCTCGCCGGGCACCGTGAGGTCGCGCTCGATGCGGATCAGCAAGTCCGTGTCGGCGAGGCGCACACGGTCGCCCGCCGTCGGGCCATAAAGGTCCGCGTACTGCCGCCGCGTCATGCGTAAGGTCATGGCAGTGCGAGGTGAGCCGCGCTCGGGCGGCGAGCCGAGCGGTGAAATCGTTCGAAGAATGACGACGTCGTCGACTCGAGCATGTTATTGCCGCTCCCATTCGCTGAGCCGGGCGAGCGCGGCCGTCTTGTCGCCGCCGGCGGTGAGGCCGTTGAGTCCGAACACGCGACGGGCACCGGCCAGCTCGACCAGCGTCACCCGCTTCTCGTCACCGGGCTCGAAGCGCACGGCCGTCCCGGCGGGAACGTTGAGCCGCATGCCGAACGCCTGGGCACGGTCGAAGCGCAACGCGCGGTTGGCCTCGAAGAAGTGGAAGTGGGAACCGACCTGGATCGGGCGGTCCCCGGTGTTGGCGACGGTCAGCTCGACCGTCCGCCGCCCCTGATTAGCGATGACGTCACCCTCTCCGAGCAGGTACTCCCCAGGAATCACGCGCGTGTCCTCCCGTGAGGCGATGGGTCGCCGTCTCGCCATCGTGACGTGGCGCAGTATATGCGCGAACCGTCGACGGCGCCCTGGAGAAGACCTGGGCCGGATCGCCAGCCGCGAATAGAGCGTGCTCCTATCTCATCCTGTCGATGCGACCGCGGTGCTATGTCGACTGGGAGGCGATATGTCGTGTGGGACCAAGGTCCCATGGACGCTAGTCCCATGGACGTTGTCTCCGAGAGGGCGCTACATATCGCGCACAAGAGGCCGGAACTAGCGTTCTGGCAGCCACCGAATCCGACGGGAGGACGGCATGAGTGACACATTCATCGACAAGACGCGATCAGTCAACCGCGTAACACGGTTCTTCGCGGCCGGGGCATGCGCCGGATTGTTGGCCGCGTGCACCACCACGCAGCAGGCGACGGTGGTGCAGGCGGACATCAAGTGCGGGTTCCTGGGCCCCGCGTGCGCGCAGCTGACCCCCGGCCAGGAAGGGCAGATCGCCTTGCGCTACGTCAACCCGGCTGCGAAGTGGAGCCAGTACACGAAAATCATGATTCAGCCGGTGACGTTCTGGGGCGACGCGAACTCGAAGGTCTCCCCCGAGGACCAGCAGAGGCTCGTGAACTTTCTTTACACCGCCCTGGACCAGGAGCTGGCCAAGCAGTTCCAGGTCGTCGACCAGGACGGTCCGGACGTCATGAAGCTCCAGGTGGCGGTGACCGACCTTGCCGCGGCCACACCGGGCCTCCGGACTATCACGATGGTGATTCCGCAGGCGCGGCTGTTGAGCACCCTCAAGAAGGGTGCGACCGGCTCGTATCCGTTCGTGGGCGGGGCGCAGGCCGAGGTCAAGCTTACCGACTCCATGACCGGCGAAATCCTGGTGGCGGGCGTCGACCGCCGCATCGGTGGCGGCAACATCTCGACGGCCGCGCAGTGGGAGTGGGGCGACGCCGAGAACGTGATGAAGGAATGGGCCAAGCTGGCGGTCGAACGCCTCTCGGCGTGGACCAAGGGCACGGCGAAGCCGGCCTGATCTGCGCAGCTGGGTGTTTGACCTAGGCGTTGCCTGCGGGTAACCGAGCGCGCGGCGGTCGGGCCGCGCGCCGGTCGCACGCCTACCCACGCCACCGGCTCGTACGCCTTTGTGGGCTCCGCCGAGGCACGGCAAGGAGGAGAAAGCATCATGAATCCAGGACGGCGAATGATACTGATCGCGATTGCGGTGCTGACCGCCGTCGTGCTGCTGCCGATCACCCATGTGGCCGCGCAGCAGAAACCCAACATCCTGTTCATCATGGGCGACGACATCGGCTGGATGCAGCCGAGCATCTATCACCGCGGCCTGATGGTGGGAGAGACGCCCAACATCGACCGGATCGGGAACGAGGGCGCGATCTTCATGCACTATTACGCCGAGCAGAGCTGCACCGCCGGGCGTAACGCCTTCTTCACCGGCATGCATCCGCTGCGCACGGGCATGATCCCGCCGCAGCTTCCCGGCAGCCCGTCGTACCTGCGTCCCGGCACGCCAGCACTCGCGAAGTTCCTGCGCGATCTCGGCTACACCACGGGCGAGTTCGGCAAGAACCACCTGGGCGACCACACCGACGCGCTGCCTACGGCGCACGGCTTCCAGGAGTTCTGGGGCTATCTGTACCACCTGGACGCGATGCAAGGGGTCAGCTTCAACGACATCAACGTCTCCCCGACCAAGCAGGGCATCGCCCCGCCGTGCAAGAACACGCCGATCCCCGGTCTGCCCGAGGTCCCGGGCGCCGTGGATCCGAAAACGACGACCTGTCTGACGCCGCCGCGCCCCGTCCTCGCGTGCACGTCTTCCGACGGCACGGCGAGGAATCAGAAGTGTAAGGACGAGGGTCCGCTGACGCTCGATCGCTCGAGGACGGTTGACGAGGAGATCTCGGCCAAGGTCATCGACTTCCTCGATCGAAACGATCCCAAGAAGACCAACAAGCCCTTCTTCGTCTGGTACAACCCGGCGCGCATGCACATCACGACGATGCTGTCGCCGAAGTACGAGGCCATGCTGGGCGAAAAGGGCGGCAAGGACTGGGGCATCAACGAAGCCGGCATGAAGCAGATGGACGACAACATCGGCTATGTGCTGAAGAAGCTGGAGGACATGGGCCAGCTCGACAAGACGATCGTCGCCTTTACCACCGACAACGGCGCCGAGGTGATCACCTTCCCGGACGGCGGCACCACGCCCTTCAGAGGTGGGAAGCTGACCACCTGGGAAGGCGGCATGCGCGCCCCGCTGGTCGTCCGCTGGCCGGGCGTCATCAAGCCCGGCACGGTCAAGAAGGAGATGTTTGCGGCACTCGACTGGGTGCCGACGCTGGTCAACATCGCCGGCGGACCGAAGGGCGACGCGCTGAAGAAGCGGATCGAAGCGGGCCAGTATCCCGGCATCGTCAAGACAACCCTCGACGGCGTCGACCAGCGCGACTACCTGGAAGGAAAGACCGATAAGTCGGCACGCGAGGTGTTCTTCTACTATACGGGCGCGCAGCCGTCGGCGGTGCGGTACAAGAACTGGAAGTTCTATTACACGATGGTGCCCGACACTTCTACCGGCGGGCTCATGGGAGCCAACACCTTCCACTGGACCCAGCTCCAGAACATCCTGCGCGATCCGTTCGAGACGACCGTCGGCGCCGACGGCAAGTCGTTGTTGGGCTACGCCGGTGCACTTGCCGCCCCGAGTACCGCGTATCTCTACAACTGGAACATCCTGCCCATCGGCCAATTGCTATGGCTCAAGGAGCTCGAGTCCTATGTGGCGTTCCCGCCGATGCAGGATCCGGCGAGCTACAACCTCACTCAGGTACTGGACCAGATCAAGAGGCAGGGGCACCGTAACCCGAGCCAATGACCGGGTGACGGGCGCGTATTGATGACCGAGCGGGCGCCCCCATCCCGGGGCGCTCGCTTTCGCGTCAAGGGTCGCTGCCCTCAAGTGAGACACGCGCCGGAGCCGCGCTGAAGGTCTTCGTCGAGCTACGCGCTCCGGGTTACCCCGGCAGCACGTACACGCTGACCTACGATGCACAGCGCGACCAGCTCCAGGGGACGTATTTCCAGGCAGCACTGGGGCAGACCTTCGCGGTGGCGTTCGTCAGGCTGAAGTAGAGCCGACCGGAGGCAGGAGCACGTCATCCCCGAGATGAGGCGGCTCCGGACCGCCAGGAGGTTTACCGTAACTCGAGCCGGGGCGCAGCAGTATCGACTGAGTACCCGCCGATGCAGAAGGGCGCCAGCTTCAACCTCGACGCCGTGAAAGCGAAAATCGAGGCAACCCGGGCGGCGATGGGTAAGTGACACACTCGCACGGGATCAACGGATCGGCTGATGGATCGTGACGAGCTTGGTGCCGTCGGGAAACGTCCCCTCGATCTGGACCTCGTCGACCATCTCAGGCACGCCTTCCATGACGTCATCGCGCCCGAGGATCGTCTGCCCGGCGGCCATCAACTCGGAGACGGTGCGGCCGTCGCGGATGCCTTCGAGGATCTCCGCGGTGATGAGGGCGACGGCCTCCGGGTGATTGAGCTTGAGGCCGCGAGCACGCCGGCGCCGCGCCACTTCGGCAGCGGTGAAAATCAAGAGCTTCTCCTGCTCCCGGGGCGTGAGGTGCATCGTCGGACCTCGTTCCTAGATCGTTGAACTGGGGGCCTCGAAATGGCCCCCAGACCCCCGCACGCTTGGAGCGCCCCGGGAGACCCGTGGCGCTCCTCGATTTCCCCTCATGTCCTAGACGGCGAGATGATGCCGCAGCGCTTCCACCTTCAGATCACCGGTATTCCCGCGGGCAACCACGGCGCCCTTGGCCATGATCACGTAGGAGTCGGCCAGTCGCTCGGCGAAGTCAAGATACTGCTCGACGAGGAGGACCGCCAGCCCCATCTCGGTCTTGATCCGGCGAATGGCGTCCTCGATCTCGAGAATGATGGACGGCTGGATGCCTTCGGTCGGCTCGTCGAGCATGAGCAGCTTCGGCCGCGTCAGCAGCGCACGTCCGATGGCCAGCATCTGCTGCTCGCCGCCCGACAGAACGCCGCCCTTGCGGGCGAGCAGCGGCTTGAGCGCGGGGAACAGGTCGAGGGCGTCGGTCAGGCGTGACTCGCGCCCGCATCCCAGGTACGCCATCCGAAGGTTTTCGGCCACCGTCAGGTGAGGAAAGATCTCGCGCCCCTGCGGGACGTAGCCGATGCCGGCCCGCGCGCGACGGTCGGGCGACCAGCGCGTGATGTCGGCCCCGTCGAAGGTCACGCGGCCTCCGCGGGCCGGCAACAGCCCCATGATCGTCTTGAGCACCGTCGTCTTGCCCATGCCGTTGCGTCCCATGAGACAGACCACGCGGCCCGACGGCACCTCGACATCCACGTCCCACAGCACCTGCGACTCGCCATAGGCGGCGCCCAGGCGCTCAACGCTGAGCATGCGTGGTCTCCCGGCGCTGTCCCAGATAGACCTCGAGCACGCGCGGATCACGTTGTACCTGCTCCACCGGGCCCTCGCACAAGACCGTACCCTGGTGGAGCACCGTCACCTTGGCGCCGAGCTGGCGGACGAATTCCATGTCGTGCTCGATGACCAGGACGGAGCGGTCGCGCGCGATGCCGAGGAGCAGCTCGGAGGTGCGCGCGGTCTCCTCGTCCGTCATGCCCGCCACCGGCTCGTCGACGAGGAGGAGCTCGGGATCCTGCGCCATCACCATCCCGATCTCCAGCCACTGCTTCTCGCCGTGCGACAGCGCGCCCGCCAGCACGCCGCCCTTGGCGGCAAGGCCGACCTGCTCCAGCGCGCCGTCGATGCGGCGCCGGTCGTCGTCCACGTCGCCGCGCTCGAAGAGGGTCGCGAAGACGCCCTTGCTGGCGCGTCGCAGGGACAGCTCGACGTTCTCGCGCACGGTGAGGTTCACGAACACGGACGGCGTCTGGAATTTCCGCCCGACCCCGAGCGCGGCGATCTCGTTCTCGCGGAGCTGCGTCAGGTCCGTGTGGTGGCCGAAGATCACGCGACCGCTCGCGGGCCGGACGCGTCCGGAGATCACGTCGAGCAGCGTGGTCTTGCCCGCCCCGTTGGGTCCGATGACGACCCGCAGCTCGCGGCGGTCCATGTAGAAAATGAGCCGGCTGAGCGCCTTGAAGCCGTCGTAGTCGACGGTGACGTCGTCGAGATAGATGATCGTGTCCGCGCGGCCGGTGCGCGTGCTCATTGGAGCGGGGTCGGCGAGGTCGGTTCGGATTCCACCACGTCGAGGTTGCTCGGGCCGACCGACGGCGTTGACGCGCGCGAGGGCACGAGGCGCTTGAGGGTATCGACCAGGCGAGCGGCGGCGCCGACGACGCCGTCGGGGAAGAAGAGCACGACGCTCATGAAGAGCGCGCCGAGGAAGAGGAGCCAGACGTCGGGATAGCTGGTCGTCAGCCAGCTCTGGATCCAGTTCACTCCGAAGGCGCCGACCACCGCACCGATCAGCGTGCCTCGCCCCCCCGCGGCCACCCACACCACCATCTCGATCGAGGGCAGCACGCCCATCTTCGCGGGCGTGATGATGCCCACTTGCGGCGCGTAGAGCGCGCCCGAGACGCCGGCCAGCACGGCCGACACCACGAAGACGAAGAGCTTGTAGTTCGCGGGCGCGTAGCCGGAGAAGAGCACGCGCGTCTCGCTGTCGCGGATGGCCACCAGCACCTTGCCCGCGCGCGTCCGGGTGATCCACCGGCAGAGCAGGAAGCCGGCGATCAGCGTCAGCGCGGTGATCACGTACAGCCCCCGCTGGGTCGATGGCTGGTTCAGCCGGAAGCCGAAGATGGTCTTGAAGTCCGCCAGCCCGTTGGTGCCGCCGAGGTTCATCTCGTTGCGGTTGAACACGAGCCAGGCGGAGAGCGCGAGCGCCTGCGTGATGATCGAGAAGTACACGCCGCGGATCCGGCTCCGGAAGGCGAGGAAGCCGAAGGCGAAGCCGACCAGGGCCGGCACGGCCATGATCGCGACGATGGTGAAGATCGCGCTGTGGAACGGCCGCCAGAACAGGGGCAACGTCTTGACCTGGTTCCACACCATGAAGTCGGGCAGCGCATTCTGGTACACGCTCTGCGTGCCGATCTCGAGCATCAGGTGCATGCCCATCGCGTAGGCGCCGAGCCCGAAGAACACGCCGTGACCGAGACTGAGCACGCCCGCGTAGCCCCACAGGAGGTCGAGGCCGAGCGCGAGGATCGCGTAGGTCAGGAACTTGCCGAACAGGTTCAGCGTGAAGTTGGGGACGTGGAACGGCGACGAGGGCGGCAGCGCGTTCAGCGCCGGCAACACCGCCACCAGCACCAGTGAGACCACCGCGAGCGCGATCGACTCACGCCTCCGCACCGCGGCCTCGCGTAGCGAACAGGCCCGCCGGCCGCCGCTGCAGGAAGAGGATGACCGCGATCAGGATGGCCACCTTCGCGAACACCGCGCCCAGGGCGGGCTCGATCACCTTGTTGAGCTCACCGATCCCGGCGGCGGCGAGCACTGTCCCCGCGAGCTTGCCCACCCCGCCGGTCACGACCACCATGAACGAGTCGACGATGTAGTTCTGACCGAGCGACGGCCCCACGTTGCCGATCTGGGTCAGCGCGCAGCCGGCGAGGCCGGCGAGCCCGGCGCCGAGGCCGAACGTCACGGCATCCACCGCCCCCGCGCGCACGCCGAGGCACGCGCTCATCGCGCGGTTCTGCGTCACCGCCCGGATGGTGAGCCCGCGGTCGGTGCGGAAGAGCAGCCAGTACATGCCGGCGACGCTGACCGCGGCCAGGCCGATGATGAAGAGCCGGTTGAACGGCAGCGTGAGCCCGGTCATCAACGCGAAGCCGCCGGAGAGCCAGCGCGGTGACGACACGTCGACGTTGGCCGCCCCGAACCAGAGCCGCAGGCCCTGCTGGATGATCAGCGAGGCGCCCCAGGTGAGCAGCAGCGTCTCGAGCGGGCGGCCGTAGAGACGGCGGATCACCCCTCGCTCGAGGACCACCCCGACGGCCGCGGCTACCGCGAACGAAACGGGCAGCGCCACCACGAAGTACGCGTCGAACCATTCGGGCCAGCGGGCGCGGAACAGGTTCTGCACGACGAACGTCGAGTAGGCGCCGAGCGCCATCAGCTCGCCGTGGGCCATGTTGATCACGCCCATGAGCCCGAACACGATCGCAAGCCCGACGGACATCAGCAGGAGGATCGACGCTAGCGACGCGCCCTGGAACAGGGTCTCGACCGTGCGGACCAGCAGGCTCCAGCGCTCGATCTGGCGGACGGCGAGCGCGGCGGCGTCGCGCTCGGCCCGTGACGCCGCCGAGTCCGACACGAGCTTCCGCAGGGCGGGGACCGCGTCGAACGAGTGCAGGTTGCCGAGGCTCTGCGCGGCGAGCACGCGGACCGCCGCGTCGCTCTGCGCGAGCCGGATCAGCGCCAGCGCTTCCTCGAGGGCGTGGCGGACGTGCGGCACCGTCTCCTTCGCGATCGCGGCTTCGACGACCGGGGTCGCGCTCGCCTCCGCCTGGTGCCCGAGCTTCATGGCGGCGCCGCGCCGCGTCTCCGGATCGGGGCTCGCGAGCTGGGTGCGCGTCTCGTCGGCATCGAGGAACGGCTTGATGGCGATGCGCAGCCGCCGGTCGGCCGCGATCTCGGTCAGGCCCGAGACCGGCACGGTGCCGAGCGGCCGGCGACTGTACGCGGTGACGATGTCGATCACGTCCTGGTCGCCCTTCGTGGACTTCGCGCCGCCGATGACGACCTCCGCGGCCTTGCCCTGTCCGCGCGCGTAGACGTTGCCGTCGCGGAGCGCGCCGAGAAACTCGAGCCACTTGGGATCGCGGGTGGTGCCGAGCACGGTCACGGCCGCCTCGCGCTTGTCGCCGTCGTCGACCACGAGGTCGGCCAGAGCCTTCAGCGTCTCCCGAGACTGCGCGTGGCTCGCCGCGGGTGCGGCGAGCCACGCCACCAACAACAGCAGGGAGAGCGCCTTCATCAGGCCTTCTTCTGGTATGTCCCCTGGTGTTTGATCCAGTCGCAGCCCTTGTCCGGGCTCGTGTACTTGCTCCACGGCTCTGGCTCCACGTTGCCCTTCGTGCGCGAGATGATCTTGAACTGCCCGTTCTTGAGGATCTCGCCGATGAGTACGGGCCGGTACGTGTGCTGGTTGAACTCGTGCATCTTGATCGGCCCGACCGGCGCCGCGAACGTCTGGCCGTAGACGGCCGCCCGGACCTTGTCGACCTCGAAGCTCTTCGCCTTCTCTACCGCCTGCCTCCAGATGTGGACGCCGAAGTAGGCGGCCTCCATCGGGTCGTCGGTCACGCGGCTCTCGCCGCCGGGGAGGTTGTTCTTCTTCGCGTAGTCCTTGAACGCCCTCACGAACTTCGTGTTCGCCGGCGTGTCCACGGACTGGAAGTAGTTCCACGCCGCGAGGTGGCCGACGAGCGCCGAGGTGTCCATGCCGCGCAACTCGTCCTCGGCCACGCTGTACGCCATGATCGGCGCGTTTTCCGAGCGCAGGCCCTGGTTGGCGAACTCCTTGTAGAAGGGCACGTTGCTGTCGCCGTTGATCGTCGAGAGCACGCACGCGCCGCCGCCCGAGGCGAAGCGCTTGATCTTGCCGACGATCGTCTGGTAGTCCTGGTGGCTGAACGGCGTGTACTCCTCCTCGATGTTCGCGGCCGGCACGCCCTTGGCGACCAGGAACGCGCGGAGGATCTTGTTCGCCGTGCGCGGGAACACGTAGTCCGTGCCGAGCAGGTAGAACTTCTTGTAGCTGCCGCCCTCCTTCGACATCAAATATTCGGCGCCGGGGATGAGCTGCTGGTTCGGGCAGGCGCCGGTGTAGAAGACGTTCTTGCTGCACTCCTCGCCCTCGTATTGCACGGGGTAGAAGAGCAGCCCGTTGTTGTTCTCGAAGACGGGCAGCACCGACTTGCGGCTGACCGAGGTCCAGCAGCCGAAGACGACCGCGACCTTGTCCTGGAGGAGGAGCTGCTTGGCCTTCTCCGCGAACAGGTCCCAGTTGGAGGCGGGGTCGACGACGACGGGCTGGATCTTGCGGCCCATCACGCCGCCCTTGGCGTTGATCTCCTCCGTCGCCATGAGCACGATGTCGCGCAGCGAGACTTCGCTGATCGCCATCGTGCCGGAGAGCGAGTGGAGGACGCCGATCTTGACTGGCTCCTTGCCCTGAGCGGTGATGAGGCTCGGCATCCCGACGCCGGCGGCGAGGCCGGCGCCGGCTACGACGGAACCCTTCAGGAACTCGCGACGCGTTACTGCCATGACGTCTCCTTTCCTCTGTGCCGTCGGAGCGGCGTTGCGGGCCTCCGTTCGCCGACGGTCGGACGGAGGTTGCGGTCCAGCTCGTTCCCGCGCAGGCTCCGTTGCCGCGCCCCCTACGGACGACGTTGTCCGTTCGGCTCCTGGCCGGGGTGCAAGCGACGTACCGAGGTTGATCCCAGGAAATTCAGGGCATTACGAAGAGGACGGCTTGGACGACTGCCTATTCGGCAGGCACATCGCCGGCGACCGACTCCGACACGAGCAGCGCCCGGGAGATGTCGGCCATGGAGCGGCGACTGTCCATCGCGGCCCGTCGGAGCCGCTGGAACGCCGTCTCCTCACTGAGGTTGTAGCGCCGCATCAGCGCGCCCTTGGCCCGCTCGATCACCTTCCTCTCATCGAGCCGCAGGCGAAGGGTCTGTGCCTCTCCGAACCGCGCCACGGCCAGATCGAGCGCGGGCGCCAGCTCGGCGGGCCGAAGCGGCTTGAGCAAGTACGCCATCACCCCTGCCGTCCGGGCGCGCTCCACGAAGGTCGTGTCGGTTCGGCTGGTGAAGAGCACCACCGGGCAACCGCCACCGATGACGTCGGCCGCCGCCTCGATGCCATCGCCGTCGGGCAGCCCGATCGCGAAGATCGCGACGTCGGCGTTCGTCCGGTCGATGAGCGTCTTCGCGTCGCTACGCCGCGTCGCCTCGCCGGCGACTTCCCCGCCCGCCGCCCAGATGGCAGCGCGCAGCGCCGCGCGCGAGCGCTCGTGATCGTCGATGATGGCGACCCGCCAGCGTGGAGCCTTGCTCACACCGCCGATTCCGGGCAAGCCTGATGCCAGACCTCGATCTCGCAGAATCAAGCACTTCCCGGCATGGCTTTCGCCGCCCTGCTCGGAGACGCGGCAACTTCAGCGCTTGATGCCCGGCGTGGAGGCAGCTCTGAAGTTCTAGTGGTGGGGGGTCATCGGGGGGAGCGGGTGCCGCTCCCCCCGATGTGAATCAAATGTCGAAGTAGAGGGCGAACTCGTAGGGATGCGGGCGCAACCGGACGGGATCGACCTCGTTCTTCCGCTTGTAGTCGATCCAGGTCTCGATGACGTCGGGGGTGAAGACGTCGCCCTTGAGCAACCAGTCGTTCGACTTCTCAAGATTGTCGAGCACGATGTCGAGCGAGCCCGGCATTTGCTTGATCTTCTTCGCCTCGGCCGGCGGCAACTCGTAGAGGTCCTTGTCGACGGGCTTGCCGGGATCGATCTTGTTGGCCACGCCGTCGAGGCCGGCCATGAGACACGCCGCGAAGGACAGATATGGATTACAGGTGGGGTCAGGAGTCCGAAACTCGATCCGCTTGGCGCCTTCGGATTTTGAATACATCGGGATGCGGATGCACGCGGATCGGTTGCGCTGGCTGTACACGAGGTTGATGGGCGCTTCGTACCCCGGCACCAGGCGCTTGTAGGAGTTGGTCGACGGCGCGATGAGCGCCAGCAGCGCCGGCGCGTGTTTCAGGATGCCGCCGATGTAGTAGAGGCAGGTCTTGCTGATGTCGGCGTAGCCGCCCCGCTCGTAGAAGAGGTTCTTGCCGTTCTTCCACAGCGACTGGTGGGTGTGCATGCCGGAGCCGTTGTCCTGGAAGAGTGGCTTGGGCATGAACGTCGCCGTCTTGCCACGCGCACGCCGACACTTTCCAGCGCCAGCACCATGTCGGAGCGGATGTCCTGGAACTTGTCCATGGGCGGGACCGGGAAATAGCCCTGCTTGTAGCGCGGCTTGTAGCCGAGGTTGGGCTGGTCGATCGTGCCTTCCTTGCCGGTGTTCCAGGCGCCCGCCTCGGAGTCGATGAAGTAGTAGCCGCAGTTGTAGCTCTGATCGAAGCGGATGGAGTCGAAGAAGAAGAACTCCAGCTCGGGCCCGATGTAGATCGTGTCGGCCACGCCGCTCTTCTTGACGTACGCCTCGGCCTTCTGCGCGATGAAGCGCGGATCGCGCGTGTACGCCTTGCCGGTGACCGGGTCCTTGACGTTGCAGATCAACACCATCGTCGGCACCGCGGTGAAGGGGTCCATCTGGGCCGACGTCGGGTCCGGGATCAGCAGCATGTCGGACTCGTCGATCGACTGGAAGCCGCGGATCGAGGAGCCGTCAAAGCCAAGCCCATCCTCGAAGATGCCCTCGCTCAGCTCGGACACGGGAATCGAGAAGTGCTGCCACAGGCCGGGCAGGTCGATGAAGCGGAGATCGACGATCTTGGCGCCTTTCTCCTTGGCCAGCTTGAGGACGTCCTTGGCGGTCATGCCGAACTCCTTCTTCGATGATTGTGATGTGGCCAGACGCCCTCAGTGGGCCACTCGTGTCTTGGCCTCGGCCGCTCGCATCGCTTCGGTGAACGCGCCTCCGCCGCCACTGAACTCGCTGTACGAGCCGCCGCCCAGGACGTACGCCGTCTCGGAGTGCTGGGAGAGATCGAGCCCCGCCACCTCGTCCTCCTCGGGCACGCGCAGGCCGACGATGGCGTCCACGACCTTCAAGATCACGGCGGTCATCACGGCGGCCAACGCATAGCTGGCCAGGATGGCGACGATCTGCGTCCAGAGCTGGCCGGGATTGCCGAAAAAGAGGCCGTCCGCGCCGTCGGGGTTCACCGCTTTCGACGCCCACAGCCCGGTCGCGATGGCGCCCCAGGTCCCGCCGACACCGTGCACCCCGACCACGTCGAGCGAATCGTCGTAGCCGAGCTTCGACTTGAAGTTGCACGCGCTGTAGCAGAAGACGCCGGCGAGAGCGCCGATCATGAGCGCAGACACGGGGCCGACGAAACCCGAGGCCGGGGTGATCGCGACGAGCCCGGCGACGGCGCCGGAGGCAGCGCCCAGCACGGTCGGCTTGCCGCGCGTCATCCACTCGGTGAACATCCAGCCCAGCGCGGCCGCGGCCGCCGCCGTGTTCGTGGCGAGAAACGCACTGACCGCGAGGCCGTTGGCCTCGAGCGCGCTCCCCGCATTGAAGCCGAACCAGCCGAACCAGAGCAGCGCGGCGCCCATGACCGTCATGGGCAGGTTGTGCGGCTGCATGGGCTGGTGGCCGTAGCCGCGCCGCTTGCCGATCATCAGCGCGCAGACGAGCGCCGACACGCCCGACGAGATGTGGACGACGGTCCCGCCGGCGAAGTCGAGCGCCCCCATCTTCTTGAGCCAGCCGCCGTCGCCCCATACCCAGTGGGCCAGCGGGTCGTACACGAGCGTGGCCCAGAGCAGGACGAACAGGATGAACGCCGAGAACTTCTTCCGCTCGGCGAAGGCGCCGGTGATGAGCGCCGGCGTGATGATGGCGAACATCATCTGGAAGAGCATGAAGGCCTGGTGCGGAATCGTCTTCGCGTAGGCTTCGTACGGCTCGGTGCCCACGCCGCGGAGGCCGATCCACTCGAGTCCGCCGATGATGCCGCCCTTGTCAGGGCCGAAGGCGACGCTGTAGCCCCACAGCACCCACTGCACCGAGATCAGCGCCATGATGATGAACGAGTGCATGAGGGTGGCCAGCGCGTTCTTCTGCCGCACCATGCCGGAATAGAAGAGCGCGAGGCCGGGTGCCGTCATCATGAGGACGAGCGCGGACGACGTCAGCATCCACGCCGTGTCCCCCTTGTCGACCTTGAGCGGCGCCGACGCGGCGGCCGCAGGCGAGGCCGGCGCCGTCTGAGCGTGGACGATGGCGGCGACACCGAGGACCAGCAGGATTGCGAGCACCAGGCTGAATCGCTTCACGTCGCCTCCTTTAGAGCGCGGACTCGTCACGTTCGCCGGTGCGGATCCGAATCGCGGATTCGACCGGAAGGATGAAGATCTTGCCGTCACCGATGTTGCCGGTCTTCGCCGCGCCGGCCACCACGTCGGCCACCTTGTCGGCCAGGTGATCGGGGACCACGACCTCGACCTTGATCTTCGGCAGGAAGTCCACCGTGTACTCGCCGCCGCGGTACAGCTCGGTGTGGCCCTTCTGGCGGCCAAATCCACGGACCTCGGATACCGTCATGCCCACGACGCCGATGCCGGTGAGCGCTTCCTTGACGTCGTCGAGCTTGAACGGCTTGATGACCGCCTCGATCTTTTTCATCGCTGGTCCTCCGGAAGCCCGCGGAGCAACGCCCGTGCCGAACGCCACCAGGCCCGAGGCGTCGGCAAATCGCGTGCTTGAGGTTCGACTCGGCCCGGCATCACACCGGGAAGATGCCTACGAATCGGGCAGTCGGCAACCCTCCTGCCCGCGTTTTGGTCGGGTCGGATCGCTATCGAGGCCGCTCCGGAATATCGTGCGCCGTGCTCATCCCGGCCGCTGCGGAATACCGTGGGTTGCGCCAGCGTCGCGTTATCCCGGGCGCTGCGGAATGCCGTGCTTCCGCATCTTGGAGTACAGCGTGGGACGGCGGAGGCCGAGCAGCGCCGCCGCGGCCTGCTTGTTCCAGCGCGTGCTCTCGAGCGCCTTCAAAATCGACGCGCGCTCGATCTCTTCCAGCGAGCCCGACGGCACCTCGGAGGGGGCGATGGTCGGCGCTGCGCCGCCGTCAGCGGGAAGGTGCTGGAGCGCCTCGGGCAGATCGGCCGGCGTGATCTCGCGTCCGCGCGAGACGAGCACGGCGCGCTCGATCGCGTGCTGCAGCTCACGCACGTTGCCCGGCCAGGAGTGGGCGAGGAGGCGGCGATACGCCTCGGGGGCGATCGCGTCGATCGGCCGCGCGTGCTTGGCGGTGTAGCGCTCGAGGAAGGCGCGCACCAGGATCGGAATGTCCTCGCGCCGCTCGCGCAGCGCCGGCACCGCGATCGTCACCGTGTTGATCCGGAAGTAGAGATCCTGGCGGAGCGAGCCATCCCGGATCGCGATCTCCGGGCTGCGGTTGGTCGAGGAGATCAGTCGAAAGTCGACGGGCACGGCCTTCGTTCCGCCGAGCCGGCGTACGACGCGCTCCTCCAGCACGCGCAGGAGCTTGGCCTGGAGGTCCTGCGGCATCTCGATGATCTCGTCGAGGAGCAGCGAGCCGTGGTGGGCTTCCTCGAGCAGGCCCACCTTGTCGGTGGTGGCGCCGGTGAAGGCGCCCTTCGTGTGGCCGAACAGCTCCGACTCGATCAGGTCCTTGGGCAACGCCGCGCAGTTGATCTTGATCCACGGCCCTTCGCGCCGGTGGCTCCGCTCGTGCAGCGCGTTGGCGATCAGCTCCTTGCCCGTCCCGCTCTCGCCTACGATGAGGACGTTGGCATCGGCCTCGGCCACCGACGCCACCGTCTCGAGCACGCGCTTGAGCGTGGGCGCGGAGCCGATGATCTCGGTGTCGGCCACCTGCTCGGCCAGCCGTCGCTTGAGGTCGGCGTTTTCGGCGACGAGCTTGCGGTGCTCCAGCATGTTGCGGACGTGACCCAGGACCTCGTCGGGGTCGAAGGGCTTCTCGAGGACGTAGAAGGCGCCGGCGCCCTTGGTCGCCTCCATCGCCTTCCGCACGGAGCCGTACGCCGTGACGATAATCACTTCGAGCCCGGGATCACGCTTCTTGAGCTCTCGGGTGAGGCCCAGGCCGTCGCCATCGGGCAGCATGAGGTCGACGATGGCGGCGTGCACGTCGGACTGGGCGACCACCGACATCGCGGTCTGGACACCGCCGGCGATGCGTACCGCGTAGCCTTCGGCCTCGAGCGTCATGCGCAGACCGTCGACGATCGTGGGCTCGTCGTCGACAACGAGAATGGTGCGGCCTTGCTTCACGCTCCCGCTCCGGCCGAGGGGGTACCGAGGGGAAGCCGGATGCGCACCCGCGTGCCGTTGCCGAGCGCGCTCTGCACGGTGAGCTCGCCCCCGTGGAGGTCGACCACCGAACGCGCGATCGCCATGCCGAGCCCCGTGCCCTCGGGCTTGGTCGTGAAGAAGAGATCGAACAGGCGCGTCAGGGTCTCCTCGTTCATCCCGGGGCCGTCGTCGTCGATGGCGATCGTGATCGATTTTCGATCGGCCGCGCACTGGGTGGTGATGGAGAGGCGCCCCTGTCCCCCCAGCGCTTCCAGCGCATTGAGGATCAGGTTCAGGAACGCCTTGCGCAACTCGCGGGCGTCCAGCATCGCCTCGGGAGCCGCCGGATCGTAGGTGCGCACGATCTCGACCTGTTCCGAGGGACAGCGCGCCTGGGCCAGCGTGATGCACTCGTCGATGAGCGCGCCGAGCGACGTCGGCGCGCGGTGAAGCTCGGGCGGCCGCCCGAACGCGGTGATCTCGGACACGATCGCGGCGAGATGATCGATGGACGACGTGATCTTGCGGGCCAGATCGGCGCTGTCACCGTCGCCGTTGCGGTCCAGCCGCTGCTCGAGGTGACGCGCGTAGAGCCGCAGCCCGGCCAGTGGATTCTTGAGCTCGTGAGCCACCTGCGTGGCCATGCGGCCGAGGGCGGCCAGCGCGCCGCTCCGCAACCGCTCCAGCTCGTGAGTATTCCGGATGGCGATGGCCGCCTGCGAGGAGAAGAGCGCCAGCAGCTCGAGGTCGTCCTCGGTGGGCTCCACGCGCCCGGGCGTCTCGATGACGAGCGCGCCGACCGGGCCGCGCTGGACGACGAGAGGCGCGGCGACGATCACGCGCGCCTCCTGGCCGGCCACCATCGTGGGTGCGCCCTTGTCGATCGCTTGCGAAGCGGCCGCCTCCAGCGCTGGCCACGACGGCGGCGGCGTGCCGGCGCTCGCCATCGGCACCAGACGTCCGGCCGTGAGCTGGAAGACCACCGAGCGCTCGGCCTCCGTCGTCTCGACGGCGGCCTGAGCCACGGCGTCGAGGATGCGCTCCATGACGCCGGACGATGCCAGCGTCTCGCCCACGGTCAGCAGCCGCTCGCGGTCGCGGGCCCAGCGCCGTGCGGCCAGCGCGCGCCGGATCTTCGCGCGCAGCTCGTCGCGGACGAACGGCTTGGTCAGGTAGTCGAAGGCGCCGCGCTGCACGGCCTCGACGGCTGTCTCGATGGTCCCGTGCGCGGTCATGATGAGCACGGGCAGCCGTGGCTGGCGCTGGTGCAGCGCCTCCATGAGCTGGATGCCGTCGAGCGGCAACATGCGCAGGTCGAGCAGGGCGACGTCGAACCGATGAGTGGCGGCGAACTCCATCGCCTTGTTCGCCTCGGGCGTCGCGGTGACGTCGAAGCCCATGGCGGCCAGCCGCATCTCGAGCACCTCGAGGATCGCCGCGTCGTCGTCTACGACGAGAACTCGCCGCTTCATGTAATGGAGCTCCCGATCGGGGTGAACCGTGGGTGGCCTGTTCGAGGTGCGCAGTGGCTCCGTACGCCTTGCCGATCGATCGAGTCGACGACGACACCTGGTCGGGGTGCGGGCCGCTTCATCTATCGCTTCCGCTCCAGCCTCAGGTCGGTTTGCTTGATCGTCTCGAGATCGGCGCGCAGGCGGTCGATCTCCTGCCGAAGGCGCGTCATCTCGCTCTCGCGCAGCAAGAGATCCGAGCGCAGCCTGGCAATTTCGTCGCGGGCCGCCCGGATGGCCGACGCGGTGTCGCGCCGCGCCTGCACCGATCCGGCCAACCGATCATCCGGATACTTCTTCAAGAACTCGTCGTACGCCGCCATGGCGGACACGTAATCACCCTGTTCCAGCAGCGCGTCGCCGCGATCGAGGAGCGTCACTCCGGGACGGAGCGGCAAGGTGAAGCAGCCGGCGAGGACCAGCACCAGCGCGGCCAGCACCAGGGCTCTCACGCGTCGGCCCTCCGTCGCGGCAGCAAGACCGTGAAGCGACTCCCCTTGCCCTCCTGCGATTCCACCGTGACGCGGCCATTGTGCGCCTCGACGACGCCGCGGACGATGGCCAGCCCGAGGCCGGTCCCCCCGCTCTGGCTGTGCGCCTGCTGGTACATGTCGAAGATCCGTGGCAAGGCGGCCGCCGGGATGCCGACGCCGGTGTCTTCGACGTGCAGCTCCACCTCCGGCCCGGCGTCGACCACACGCACCGCGACGCGGCCGCCGGCCGGCGTGAAACGGATGGCATTGGCGACCAGGTTGACCACGACTTGCACCAGCTTATCCTCGTCCACTGCCGCCTCGAAATTCTGACCGACGCGCTCGACCGAGACGGACACGTGGCCCTCGGCCGCCTGGGGCCGGAGCTCGTTCACGCCGCGCTCGGCGACCTGGGTGAGGTCGAGCGTGCGGCGGGCCAGCGGCAGCCGTCCCGCCCGCAGGCGGGAGAGATCGAGGATCTGATTGACGAGGCGCAGCAGGCGCTCGGTGCTGTCGCCGATGATGGCGACGAGCCGCGTCTGTTTCGGGTTGAGCGTGCCCGCCACTTCCTCGTGGAGCAGGTGCGCGGCTTCGCGCATCGACGTCAGCGGCGAGCGCAGCTCGTGGGACACCGTGGCCAGGAAGGACTCCTTGAGCTGATCGAGCTGGCGCAGGTTGGCGGCCATGGCATTGAAGCTGTGGGCCAGGGCCGCGATCTCGTCGGCGCCGCGCTCCGGAATCGGCTCGCGAAAGGAGCCGGCCGCCACGGCCGCGGTGGCCTCGGAGAGCACGCGGAGGCGCCGGGTCAGCCGGTTGGCCAGCACGGCGGTGGCGCCGAGCCCGAGCCCGAGCGCGCAGCCGAGCGCGACGAGCACCCCCGTCCACGTGCGCTGCTCCAGCAGAGCGGCCTCGGCGCGCGCTTCCTCGGCGCCACGGTGCGTGGCCGCCACGAGATCCTCGAGACTCTGGCCCACCTGATCGGCGAGCGAGCGGGCTTCCGTCTCGCCGAGTCGGATCGCCTCGGCGCGCTGGCGCTGCTTCAAGAGTCGGCGCTCTTCCTCCACCGCGGCCTCGTACCGCGCGAAGGAGCGGGCCGCCACGTCGAGCACCGCCTGCTCGCGCGCCGTGCGCACCAGGCGACGCAGCGCCGCGAGATCCTCGCGGACACGAGCGGCGCGCTCGTCCCACAGCGCCGCGTATCGAGCGTCGCCGAGGACGAGGAAGCGCGTCTCGAGCCTGACCAGGGCGAGCACGGCATCGTGGGCGGCCCCGGCGCGACCGAGCGTGGGCAAGGCGCGCATCGTGATGTCGCGGTTGACGGCCGCCAGATGGCCGACGGCCCGCAGGCTCAGGATGCCGACGCCGACGAGCACGACCATCACCAGTGCCGAGCCGAGGAAGATCTTGGACGCGAGCTTCATGCCGCCCGCGGCGCCAGCAGGGTGGCGACGAGCTTCGCGACGAGCGCGCGCTCGTCATCGAACACCTGGACGTCGACGACGAGGATCGTCCGCCCGCGGTGCGTGACCTCGGCTTCCGCGGTGAGCGTGCCGCGATTCGTGTTGCGAATGAGGTTGACGGAGAGCTGGAGCGACAGCGGAAAGAGCTCGGGACGGAAGTCCCCGGTCGGATTCGTTTCCCACATCGCGGCCGCGGTGGCCGCTTCGTCGGCGAGGGCCACGATCGCGCCCGCGTGAAACCGGCCGGTGAGCTGCGTCAGCTCGGGCTTGAAGTCGATCTGGGCGACCGCGCGGCCCTTGCCGGCCGTGACGAAACGCGTGCCATGGCGCTCGATCATCGTGCCGCGGCCCCACTCGTTGATCTTCTGGGCGAAGGCTTCGGGCGTCATCGGCGTTCGGGTCCTTCAACAATAGCCGAAACCGGGCCGCCTGTCGCCCCGTAACCGTGGCTGGCGCGCGATTGCAAAGGCCTGGAGCGTGGCCTACCATGGCGTCCGCTATGGAGTTCGGAGTCTCGCTTCCCAGTCGCGGGCCGCTCGCCAGGCCCGACATCGTGCTCAAAATCGCAGCCAAGGCCGAGGCGCTTCGCTACGCCTCCGTGTTCGTGAGCGATCACATCGTGCTGCCCACCTCGTCGGCACGCTCGGTCTATCCCTACTCCCCGACCGGCCAGCTCCCCGGTGGCGCCAACCAGGATTACCTCGAGCCGCTGTCGCTCTTGGCCCACCTCGCGCAGGCCACGACGAAAGTGCGGCTCGGCACCAGCGTGCTCGTCGTGCCCTATCGCAATCCGGTGACGACGGCGAAGACGCTGGCGACGATCGACGTCCTCTCCCGCGGTCGCGTCATCCTCGGTGCCGGCGTGGGCTGGCTGCGCGAGGAGTTCGAGGCGGTGAGCGCCCCGCCCTTCGCAGAGCGCGGTCGCGTGACCGACGAATATCTGTCGTTGATGCGCGCGATGTGGACCAAGGATCCGGTGAGCTTCGCGGGCCGCTTCTACACGGTCCGCGACGTCCACGCGCTGCCGAAGCCCGTCCAACGCGGCGGCATCCCGATCTGGATCGGCGGGCACACCGACTCCGCGTTGAAGCGTACGGCCGTCCTCGGCGACGCGTGGCACCCCATCGGGCAGCGCCCGCCCGCCATGCTGCTGCCCGACGAGTACGCGGCGAAGGTGAAGCAGCTTCAGAGTTACGCCCACCAGGCCGGGCGAGATCCCCAGACCATCGCGCTGACGTTCCGGACGCCGATGGAGGTCCGCGGCCCGCGCGAGAAATCCCCCGGCGGCGACCGCCCGCTCTTCCAGGGCACGGCCGCGGAAGTGATCGACGACGTTCGCCGTTACCAGGCGCTTGGCGTGAGCCACATCGTCTTCGATCCCGTTCGCCCGGACGTGAAAGCCGCGCTGGCGTCGCTCGAGCGCTTCGCGCACGACGTCCGCCCCAAAGTCCGGGCCTCGCGATGATCAATCGAGAATGATGATGAATTGGGAATGCCAGCGCAGCCACTCCGCACCGCGAACAGGCCACCCGCGCTTCAAACCGGGCTCGCGGATCCTATAATGCTCTCGCACGGCGAAGCTTGCGCGCTGATCGAGACCCCGGCCGACGGGCTCGACGACCTTCTGGCGCGCGCCGGGGAAGTCCGCGATCGCGGTCGTGGCCGCACGGTGACGTTCTCGAAGAAGGTCTTCGTGCCGCTCACCACCCTCTGCCGCGACTACTGCGGGTACTGCACGTTTCGTCGGGATCCCGGTGAGCCGGGGGCTCACACGATGACGCCCGACGAGGTGGTCGCGCTCGTTCAGGCCGGCCAGAGGTTGGGAGCGAAGGAAGCGCTGTTCTCCCTGGGGGACAAGCCGGAGGCGCGCTTCGCCGTGCATCGCGATTTCTTGCGGCGGCACGGCCACCGCACGACGCTCCAGTACCTGCGTGCGATCTGCGAGCTCACGCTGCGCGAGTCGTCGCTCCTCCCGCACGTCAACCCCGGCGTGATGAGCGAGCGCGATCTGGCCGCGCTGCGTGAGGTCAGCGTGAGCATGGGCCTCATGCTCGAGAGCGTGTCGTCCCGGCTGCTCGGCCCGGGCCTCGCCCACGACAACGCGCCCGACAAGGTGCCGGCCCGTCGGTTGCGCACGATCGAGCTGGCCGGCAAGCTCCAGATTCCCTTCACCACCGGGATCCTCATCGGCATCGGGGAGGTGCCGCGCGAGCGCGTGGACGCGCTGTGCGCGATTCGCGACCTCCACGAGCGCCACGGCCACGTGCAAGAAGTCATCATCCAGAACTTCCGGGCCAAGCCGCGTATTCCCATGCGCGGGCAGCCCGAGCCGACGCTCGACGACGTGCTGCGCACGCTGGCCGTGGCGCGGCTCGTGCTCGGCCCCGACGTCAACATCCAGGCGCCGCCGAACCTCACGCCGGGGGTCTATCCGCGATTGCTCGCCGCCGGTCTCAACGACTGGGGCGGGATCTCGCCGCTGACGATCGACCACATCAATCCGGAAGCGCCGTGGCCGCTGATCCCCGAGCTGCGGCGCGCGACCGAGAGCCTCGGCTACACGTTCCGCGAGCGTCTCGCCATCTACCCCGAATATGCAACGCGCCCGGAGTTCCTGGCCGAGCGCCTGCGTCCCCGCGTCGGCGCGCTGATCGACGCCGACGGTCTGGTAAAGGAAGCTCATGAGCACTGGCGCGCCTGGTAACGGCAGCGTTCCTGGCATCACGCTCGACTGGGCCTCGGCCGACGTCCGCCGGGTGCTCTCGCGTGCGCTCGACGGTGAGGACGTCTCCGTCGCCGACGCGATGCTGCTCGCCGAGGCCAACGGCCGCGACGTCCACGCATTGACGCTGGTCGCCGACGAGCTGCGGCGGCGACAGGCGGGCGACGTCGTCACGTTCGTGGTGAACCGCAACGTCAACTTCACGAACGTCTGCATCAAGCACTGCACGTTCTGCGCGTTCAGCCGCGACCACCGCGAGGAGCAGGGCTACTTCCTGCCCGTGGACGAGGTGGTCCGGCGCGCCGAGGAAGCGTGGTCGCTTGGCGCCACCGAGGTCTGCATCCAGGCCGGATTGCCCCCGAAGCTCGACGGGCGCTACTACATCGACCTCTGTCGCGCGATCAAGCGCGCCCTGCCCGACCTGCACCTGCACGCCTTCTCGCCGGAAGAAATCCTCTACGGCTCGGTGCGGTCAGGTCTGCCGATCAAGGAGTATCTGACCGAGCTCAAGGCGGCCGGGCTGGGGACCCTGCCCGGCACGTCGGCGGAGATCCTCGATCAAGAGATCCGCGACGTCATCGCCCGGGGCCGCATCACGGTCGAGCAGTGGATCGAGGTCATCACCACCGCGCACGCGCTGGGGATCCGTACGACGTCGACGATCATGTACGGGCACGTGGAGACGCCCGGGCACTGGGTCCGGCACATGGCGCTGCTCCGCGCCATCCAGAAGGACACCGGCGGTTTCACCGAGTTCGTTCCGCTCTCGCTCATCCACTCCGAAGCGCCGATGTACGCCAAGCGTCTGGTGCCGGGCGTGCGTCCCGGGGCCACCGGTCTCGAGGTCGTCAAGATGCACGCGCTCGCTCGCGTGATGCTGGGTGGCTCGATCCCCAACATCCAGGCGTCGTGGGTGAAGGAAGGGCCGAAGCTCGCCCAGCTGCTCCTGACCGCGGGCGCCAACGATCTCGGCGGCACGCTGATCAATGAATCGATCTCGACGTCGGCCGGCGCCGGCTTCGGTCAGCTCGTGCCGCCGGCCGAGCTCAAGCGTCTCGCGCGCGACGCCGGCCGCGTTCCGGCCCAGCGCGACACGCTGTACGGTCTCCTCCACCGGTACGACTCGGACGATGACGAGGCGTCGCCACTCGATGCCATCGATGACGCCGAAGCGCGATTCGGTTCGTATCGCCGTCTCATCGCATCGGGCGAGTTTCGTTTCACGCGCGGGTAGCCGTGTGCGGAGGCCTGTGGTATTAATTCACGTCGCGTTTACTCTCAATCCCGAACAGGAGGACGCCCGTGGCGAAGATGATGACGAAGTCTGCGACCCTCTCCTACCTTTCGCAGAAGACCAATCTCCCGAAGAAGCAGATCGCTGAACTCTTCGACGAGACGTTGGGTCTGGCCTGCAAGGAAGCGAAGAACGGGTGGGTGCTGCCCGGGTTCGGCAAGCTCGTGCTCGCCAATCGCAAGGCGCGCATCGGTCGCAACCCGCAAACGGGCGAGCCGATCAAGATCCCGGCCAAGCGCGTGTGCAAATTCCGTCTCGCCAAGAGTCTGAAGGACACGGTGCTTGGCAAGAAGTAGGCGGGGCGCTGCCCCGCCGTCGGGCTCTCCTCCCGCGGGGGTGGGACCGGCTCCCACCCCCTCGCTGGCCTCTGCGACGCTGCCGCGCGTGTGGCAGGGCCTGGGTTATCGGCCGTTGCCGGAGGCCACCGCCGCGCGCGCGCTCTTCGACTTCGCGGCGGTGCCGTGGCCCACGCCCGACATGATCGCGTTCACATGGGGAGCGTTCACCGGCGCCGATCGCCTCGTCGGAGCGCTGGCGGCCGAGTCCGACGAACGCTCGATGATGTTCCACGGGCCCGTCATCGTGACCGAGGACGAGCCGCTCGAAGTCGCCGCGCAACTCGTCGCGGCGGCCCTCGACCACACCGCCGCACTCGGCGCCGAGACCGTCTTCACCCGTCCGCTGGGTCTCGATCGCGTGTGGGTCCGTTTCGGCTTCATCCCGGTTCCCGAGAGCACGCTGCCGCGTCGACTCGCCGGTCGGCCGGGCGCCGGCCTCTACGCCTGGCGTGGCGGCACCGCACTCTGGACCCTGCGCGAGTCACCGCGCTCCTAGCATCGACATGCGCGTGACGGCCCTCGCCGGCGGCACCGGCGCCGCCAAGCTCATCCGCGGTCTCGCCGACCTCGTGCCGCCCTCGGATCTGACCATCGTCGTCAACACCGGCGATGACGCGAGGATCTGGGGACTGCACGTCTCGCCGGATCTCGACAGCGTCACGTACGCGCTGGCCGGCCGCCTCGACGTCGCGCGTGGCTGGGGACTCCGGGACGAGACCTTCAACTGTCTCGACGCCGTCGGCGCCCTCGGCGCGGAGACGTGGTTCAATCTCGGCGACCGCGATCTCGCCACGCATCTCGTTCGCACCGAGCGCCTGAACGCCGGCGAACCACTGTCGGCGGTGACCGCGCAGCTGGCTCGCCGCCAAGGCGTCGCGTCACTCATCCTCCCGATGAGCGATGAGCCGGTTCGCACGCGAATCCTGACGTCCGACCTGCCCGGCGTGGCCAGTGGCTGGCTCGATTTCCAGGAGTACTTCGTCCGCGAGAAGGCGAGCCTGGCCGTGGTCGACGTCGCGTATGCCGGCGCCGGCGACGCGACGCCAGCGCCCGGTGTCGTCGATGCGATCGCGGACGCCGACGTCGTGGTCGTCTGTCCGTCGAATCCCGTGACGTCGATCGGCCCCATCCTGGCCGTTCCCGGTCTGGTGGCGGCCCTGCACGCGACGCGGGCACCCGTCATCGGCGTGAGCCCCATCGTCGGCGACGCGCCCGTGAGCGGCCCGGCGGGCGCGCTGATGCGTGCGCGCGGGCTGCCTGTCTCATCGCTCGGCGTCGCCCAGGCCTATCGCGGCTGGCTCGATTCGCTGGTGGTGGACGTGCGCGACGCCGAGCTCGCGTCGGCCCTGCGCGATCTCGGTATCGCCTCCGTGGTCGCCGACATCCTGATGACCGATCACGCGCGCGAGGTCGCACTCGCGCGCGTCGTGCTCGAGGGGGCCTGCGCATGATCGTGTGCGCGGTGCCCGTGAAGGATCTCGTCAACGCCAAGCAGCGGCTGACCCGGGCCCTGGGGCCCGAGCAGCGCAGAGCGCTCGCCCGGGCGATGCTGCACGACGTGCTGCGCACCGCGGTGGCCGCCGAGCTCGATGCCGTCTGGGTGATCACACGCGATGACGAGGTCTCGGCCATCGCCCGCGCGCTCGGCGCCACGGTGCTCGGCGAGCGGGAGAACCGTGGCCACACCGCCGCGGTGGCCCTGGCCCAGCAGCGCGCGGCCGAGGCCGGCGCGCACGTCTTCGTCACGATCCCCGGCGACGTGCCGCTCGTCACCGCCGACGAGATCCGTACCCTCGCGGCCGCCGCGCGTTCGGCCTCGGCGGCCTTCACGCCCTCGCGTTCGCGTCTCGGCACCAACGGGGTCGCGCTCTCGCCACCGACGCTGATGCCCCTCACCTTCGGCGAGCCGTCCTTCGACAATCATCTGGCCGCGGCGCGCGAGCGCGGTCTGACGCCGGCGGTGCTGGTGCTTCCCGGCCTCGGCGTCGACATCGACAGCCCCGAGGACCTGCCCCTCCTGCTCGCCGAGGGAGCTGCCACCGACAGTGCGCGGTTGCTCGCGCGCTGGGACGTCGCCGCGCGGCCGGCCACGGCGGTCACCGTCCGATGAAACCGCCCCGCTACGAGGTGATCGGCGTCGAGGGCATCGGCGAAGTCCGGCCCGGCGACGACGTCGCGGCACTCATCGTCGATGCCGCCGCGCGGCAGCGCACACCGCTCGTCGCCGGCGACGTGGTCGTGATCAGCCAGAAGATCGTCTCGAAGTCCGAAGGCCGGCTCGTCCGGCTCACCGACGTGACGCCGACGCCAGCGGCGCTCTCGATGGCGGGGCATCTCGACCGCGATCCGCGCCTGGTCGAGGTCATCTTGCGGGAGTCGCGTCGCATCGTGCGGATGGACCGCGGCATCCTCATCGCCGAGACGCACCACGGCTGGGTCTGCGCCAACGCGGGCGTCGATCAGTCGAACGTCGACCGCGATGCGGTCGCGCTGCTGCCCGAGGATCCGGACCGCTCCGCGCGGACGCTGCGCGAGCGCCTGCGCGAGCGCGCGGGCGGAGACGTGGCCGTCATCGTCGCCGACACGTTCGGCCGGCCGTGGCGCGAGGGCCTGACGAACATCGCGATCGGCGTGAGCGGCATCGCGCCGCTCCAGAGCTACCTCGGCCAGCGCGACCCCGCCGGCCGCGAGCTCCAGGCAACCATCCTCGCGCTGGCCGACGAGGTGGCGGGCGCCGCCGAGCTGGTGATGGGCAAGCTCGCTCGCATTCCGGTCGCCCTCGTGCGCGGCCTCGACCTGCCGCCCGGCGAGCAAGGCTCGAAACCCCTGCTGCGCGATCCCGCGCGTGATCTGTTCCGCTAGATGGCGATGGATCTCCCGCCGTCGATCGGTCTGCCGAACGGCCCGAGGGTCGATCCGCCCAGAGGACGCCTCGTGAACATCGCCATCCTCGGCGGCACCGGCAAGGAGGGCGCGGGCCTCGCAATCCGCTGGGCGCTGGCCGGTCACTCCATCATCATCGGCTCCCGCGACGCCGAGCGCGCTCGCGGCAAGGCCGCCGAGCTGCGGGAGATCACCAAGAAGCTCCCGATCGTGGGCCACACCAACGCCGAGGCCGCCGAGCTCGGTGACGTCGTCGTGATCGCGCTGCCGGCCGCGGGCTTGCAGACGACGCTGCCCGAGGTGGCGAGCGCCTGTCGCGGCAAGATCGTGGTGAGCACCGTGGTGCCACTCACCTTCGGCGGGCCCCGGCTCTTCACGCCTCCGCCCGCCGGCTCGGCCGCCGAGGAGGTGCAGGCGCTCTTGCCCGAGGCCACGGTGGTAGCGGCGTTCCACCACATCGCCGCTCACGAGCTGGCCGAGCTCGACGAGTCGATCAACTGCGATCTGCTCGTCTGCGGCCGGGACGCCGACGCCAAGGAAACCGTGGCCGAGCTCGGCCGGTCGATCGGGCTCCGCACGATCGACGCCGGCCCGCTGTCCAACGCCGGGCCGGTCGAGGGCATCACCGCGGTGCTGGCCACCATCAATCGCCGCTACAAGATCAAGAACAGCGGCATCAAGATCACCGGGCTCTAGCCGCCGACGACCGGGGAGCGATCCGTGGCCGAGTCAGCGATCCTCGTCAGCCACACCCGACTCCAGGAGTTCATCGTCACCGCGCTCGTCGCCATGAAGATGTCGCGCCCGATCGCCGAAGTGACGGCCGGGCTCATGGTGCGCACCGACCTGCGCGGTGTCGACTCGCACGGGATCGGCATGCTCCCGCGCTACCACGAGCTGTGGCAGGCCGGCTATATCCGTATGGACGCCGAGCCGTCGGTCGTGCGTGACGAGGTGGCCACCGGTCTCTTCGACGGGCAGAAGGGCCTCGGCCACTACGTCTCCACCCGGGCGATGCAGGCGTGCATCGAGAAGGCGCGCACGTATGGCCTGGGCATGGTCGCCGTCCGCAACTCGGGACACTACGGCGCCGCCGCCAACTACTCGATGATGGCGCTCGAGCACGACATGATCGGGCTCAGCATGACGAACTCGCCCTACGTGGCGATGGTGCCGACGTTCGGCCGCAAGGCCATGCTCTCGACCAATCCGATCTCGTTCGCCGCGCCGGCCGGACGCCACGCGCCGTTCGTGCTCGACATGGCGACGACGACGGTGGCCATCGGCAAGCTCTCGGTCGCCTCGCGGTGGAACAAACCGATCCCGTCGGGCTGGGCGCTCGACGACGCCGGCACGCCCACCACCGATCCCTTCGTCGCGCTGAAACACCGCCTCGTCACGCCGCTCGGCGGAACGCGCGATCTCGGCAGCCACAAGGGCTACGGCCTGGGCATGATGGTGGACATCCTCTCGGGCGTGATGAGCGGGGCCGTCTACGGCGACCTCTTCTATCGCAGCGACCGCCAGGAGCGCCGCGTTCAGGACGTGGGCCACTGCTTCGCGGCGATCGACCCGGTCCGCTTCCGCCCACTGGCGGAGTTCAAGCACGACATGGACGACATGTTCGATGCGCTCAAGGGCTCACCCACGGCCGACGGTCAAACGCGCATCTGGATCGCCGGGGAGCCCGAGGCGGAGACCGAGCAGACGCGACGCCGGGACGGCATTCCGCTGGCGCCGGCACTCGTCGCTCAGTGCAACGAGATGGCGCGCGGCCTGGGGATCCCCGCGATCGCATAGGTAAATCCTTTCAGTCTTGACAGCCTTATAGGCCGCCCGTAGAAGTACGGGTGTCCCATGTCGTCGATGAAGAGACGTCAGGAGCTGTCGGGCATCCATGTCGTCGTCATCGACGACGACGACGACGCGCGCACGATCATGAAGATGGTGCTGGAGGCTCACGGCGCCTTCGTCATGATCGCGGCATCCGCGCGGGATGGCCTGGCCGCGCTCGGACAGGTCGCGCCGGATGTCCTTCTCGTCGATCTCACCATGCCGATCGAGGATGGATACTGGTTCATCGATCAGCTGAAAGCGCAGGCGCGTCACGGCGGCCGCACGCAGCCTTCCGCCATCGCCGTCAGCGCGTACGGTGAGGGACACGAGGAACGTGCGATCAGGGCGGGCTTCGACGCGTTCGTACCCAAGCCGTTCGACGTGGAGAAGCTGTGTGAAACCATCCAGCAGCTGGCCAACCGGAAGACGTGAGCCGCGCCTGACGACGTCCGGCGAGATCAGCTCCGAGAGATCGCCAGCCCCAGATACACGATGACCAGGCCCAGCAGCAACGCGATGCGATCGAGCCACGCGATTGCACCGAGCGCCGGCGCGGGATCGTCACCCGACGCGACCAGGCGATCGAGTCGCGTCACCTCGCCGAAGTCCCGGCGTCCGGCCAGCGCGGCCAGCACGAGCACGAGGCCAAACTTGCCGGCCAGCAGCATGGCGGCGCCCGACTGCATGACCCGATCGAGTGGCCCCAGCCGGGTGACGTTGTAGAAGCCCGTCAGCACGACGAGCGCCAGCGCCGTCCACGCGACCGGTCGCCCTCGGCGCGCGGCCGCCGCGAACGCCGCCACGTGGCCGCGACGCGCCATCGGCAGGAGCACGTGCGCCTGATACATGACGCCGCCCATCCACACGATCACGCCCAGCACGTGGAGCCAGAGCGCTGCCAGCGTCATGGGTGTGGCCCGAGCGCCTCGAGCACTCGACCGACGTCGGCGAAATCGCCGAAGAGCAGATCGGGCTCGCAGGCCGCCAGCTCGTCACCGGAATGAAAGCCCGTCGCCACCGCCACGGCGCGAGCTCCGCAGGCCCGCGCGCAGTCCACGTCGAGCGGCGTGTCACCGATGATCGTCACCCGATCGTAGGGAAAGGAGCGCCCCGTCAGCGTCTCGGCTCGCGCGCAGGCGATCGCGGGCAAACGGCGCCGGTCCGCGTCGTCGGAGCCGAACGCGCCGACGCGGAACAGCGGCCACAACCCCGTCGGGTGCAGCTTCACGCGGGCGCCCGCCTCGATGTTGCCGGTGAGCAGGCCGACCAGCGCGTCCTCGCGTCCGCTGAGCTGTCGCAGCACCTCGGGCATTCCGGGCATGACCTGAACGCGGCGGCCCTCGCCGATGATGGCGGCGAGCTCACGCACGTAGGCGGCGAAGCACGCGTCGAGTCCCGCGCGGATCGCGTCGTCGGGCAGGCCGGCCGCGCGCATGAGACTGAACACGATGTGGGGATCCGTGCGCCCGCGGAAGTCGAACGAGTCGATCGGCCCCGTCGTCCCATAGACCTCGGTGAGCGCCTGCCCGACGGCGGCTCGGCCAGCGCCACGGGCGGTCACGAGCGTGCCGTCGATGTCGAACAGGAAGAGGTGCACCGCTAGACCCGCGGCTCGACAGCCGGGCGCCCTACGGGGCGAGACGTCGGAGGCGCTCGACGACGCCCGGCACGACGTCGATCACGTAATCGATCTCGGCGGCCGTCGTCCAGCGGCCCAGCGTGAAGCAGAGCGAGCCCTCGGCGGCCTCACGATCACAGCCGATGGCGCGCAGCACGTGGGAGGGCTCGCCGGTGAGCGCGGCGCACGCCGAACCCGACGACGCGGCGACGCCGCGCAGATCGAGCTCGAGCAGCACGCTATCGGCCTTCACTCCAGGGACCACCAGGCTCGTGTGGTGAGGCAGGCGATCCCCGGCGAGGGCTCCGGTCACGCGCGATCCCCGCACCCGCTCGACCAGCCCGGTGAGGAGGCGGTCACGCAGCGCGGCGAGCCGCGTCGCCTCGGCCTGGAGCTCGGCCCGCGCCAGGTCGGCGGCAACGCCCATACCGACGATGGCAGGCAGGTTCTCGGTCCCCGATCGATAGCCGCGCTCCTGTCCACCCCCAAGGACGATCGGGGACAGCTTGAGTTCAGGACGCACCCAGAGCGCTCCAGCTCCGGGCGGGCCATAGAGGTCGTTCGACGAAAGAGTGAGCAGATCGATGCCCCACTCGTCGACCGCGATCGGCACGCGCCCGGCGGCGTTCACCGCGTCCACGTGGAACGGGACGCCTCGCGAGCGCGTGATGCGCCCGATGTCCCGGAGCGGCTGCACGGTCCCGATCTCGCCATTGGCGGCCATGATCGAGACCAGCGCGGTGTCGGGCCGCAGCGCGTCGGCGACCGCGCCTGGATCCACTCGGCCGTCGGCGGAGACCCCCACGTAGCTGACCCCCACCCCGTGCTTCTCGAGGTCGCGACAGGCGTTGATCACCGAGATGTGCTCGACGGCCGACGTGACCACGTGGCGCCCGGGCCCACGGGACACCAGGCCCTTGACGGCCAGGTTGTTGGCCTCGGTGGCGCCGGAGGTGAAGACCACGCCGGTCGGCGTGGCGCCAACCAGACGGGCGAGCTTGGCCCGGGCGCCGTCGAGCGAGGCGCGCGCTTCGAGCCCCAGCGAGTGGGGCGCCGACGGGTTGCCCACCCCGCCCTCGAAGAAAGGCCGCATGACCGCGACGACCCGCGGGTCGACAGGGGAAAACGCCGCGTAGTCGAGATAGACCCGCGTCGCGGCGGCGGTGGAGCCGCTACTTGGTCTTTCGGACGAGGAAGCGGAAGACCGCGCCATCCCTCTCGATCGCCAGGAGCTCGTGCCCCGTACGGGTGGTCCAGCTCTTCATGTCGGCCTCGGACGCGGGATCGTCAGAGAGCATCTCGAGGACCTGGCCCGGGGTCAGGGGGATCATAGCCTCGCGGACTTTCAGAATCGGCATAGGGCAAAACAGCCCGAGACAATCGATTTTCTTGTTCGGAGCGACGACGGGCATCTGCGGGAAATTCTGACATTGACACTACAGAGCGGCAACAGAATAATGACTTGATATGCCGGCGTCGTCCGACGTCGCCTTTGCAGGCCAGCGGCTCAGACGAAAGGTGCTCCTGGCCTTGGCGCTGTCGGCGGTCGTTCCCCTCCTGATCCTCGCCTACGTGACTCACGGGTACGTGCTGCCGGGGCTCGACCCCACCGACACCACGCGATTCTACGCGCTCCAGCTCCTCATGCTCTTCACCATGCTGGCCATGGTGTCGGGCGGCTACATCATCTGGGATCTCGGCCGCACGATCGCGCGCCTGGCCGAGATGTTCGGCGACGACGGCCGCATGGCCAAGCTCGAGCACCGCAAGGACGAGGTCGGCACGCTCATGCAGTCGTTCGCCAAGATGCTCGAGACCATCGAGCAGCAGGCGGCCGAGATCAACAGCTTCGCCAGCCGCCTCGACCAGGCGTACAAGGAGCTCGAGTCGACCAACGCGCGTCTGAAGGAGACCTCGTTCAAGGACGAGGTGACCGGGCTCTACAATCGCCGCTTCTTCTCGATCCGCCTGGAAGAAGAGATGCAGCGGCATCGCCGGTTCAACCATCCCGTCTCGGTCGTGCTCATGGACCTCGACGGCTTCAAGGCGGTCAACGACGAGTTGGGGCACGCCGTCGGCGACGAGACGCTCCGCGACATCTCCCAGATCCTCATGAAGCACTCGCGCGGCATCAACGTGGTCTCGCGCTACGGCGGTGACGAGTTCGTGGTCCTGCTGGTGGAGACGTCCAAGGCCGGGGCCCGGCTCTACGCCGACCGCATCCGTCAGGTCGTCTCCACCTATCCCTTCTCCCACGGGAAGCGCATCACGGCCAGCTTCGGTATCGCCAGCTTGCCAGACGAAGAAGCGCAGACGTCGGAGGACCTCGTGCGGGCCGCCGACGATGCGCTCTACGCGGCCAAGCGGGCGGGCAAGAACCAGGTGGCCACCACCGACTCTCCGGAGAAGGTGCCCTGACCACCGACCATCGTCAGATCCTGATCGTCGACGACGACCATCAGGTTCGCGAAGTCCTCGTCCAGATCTACCTCACCGCCGGCTACGAGTGTCTGCAAGCGGGCGACGGCAAGGAAGGCCTGGCGATCTTCAAGGCCGCCCACCCTCCGCTGACCGTCACCGACCTCAAGATGCCCGTGATGGACGGCGTCCAGCTGGTGGCGGCGGTGCGGAGCCTCGACCAGGACGCGGCCGTGATCGTCCTTACCGGCGCGCCCGAGGTCCGGACGGCGATCGAGAGCCTCAAGCTGGGCGCCTTCGACTTCATCATGAAGCCGGTGAACGTGGAGGAGCTGCTGATCGCATCCGACCGGGCGCTCGAGCGGCGGCAGCTCCTGATCGAGCGCCGGCAGTACCAGGAGCTGCTGGAGCGGCGCGTGGAAGAGGCGACGCGCGACGTGCAGCTCGCCTACCGTCAGCTCAAGGACACCTACCGCGCGACGCTCGAGTCACTCGGCGCGGCGCTCGACTCGCGCGACGTCGGCACCGAGTCGCACTCGCGCCGCGTCCACGGCTATGCGATGGCCACCGCCCGCGCCCACGGCGTGCCCGAGGACGAGCTGCCCGACCTCGCCCACGGCGTGCTGCTCCACGACATCGGCAAGATCGGGATTCCCGACGCCATCCTGCTCAAGCCCGGGCCACTCACCAAGGACGAGTGGACGATCATGCGGAAGCACCCCGAGATCGGCAAGCGGCTGATCGAGAACATCCCGTTCCTGAAGGGCGCGGTGCCGATTGTCTACTGCCACCACGAGCGGTGGGACGGGAACGGCTATCCGAGCGGCCTCCGGGCGGAGGAGATCCCGCTCGGCGCGCGCATCTTCGCCGCGGTCGACGCCTTCGACGCGATGACCTTCGACCGGCCGTACTCGAAGGCCATCTCGTTCGAGGCGGCCAAGGCCGAGATCGTCCGCTGCTCCGGATCGCACTTCGACCCGGCGGTCGTCACGTCCTTCCTCAAGGTGCCCGACTCGCTCCTCCAGGAGATCCGCCGGAAGAGTATCGAGCCCTGAGCGTTAGGCCTTCAGGTTCTTGTTGAAGAAGTCGGTGCACAGCTTCCAGGCCTGAGTCGCCGACCAGGCATCGTACGACTGGCGGTAGTCGGCGTGGAAGCCGTGGCCCGCCGGAAACATCACGATATCGACGTTCTTGTTGTGCTCCTTCAGCATCGCGGCGAAGCGCTGGACGTCCTCGGGCTTGGGATTCTGGTCCTTCTCGCCGTAGAGCCCGAGGAACGGCACCTTGATGTCCTTGGCGACGTCGAAGCCGGTGACCGGGCCGTTCTTGCCCGGATAGGGCCGTGCCGGTGGCCCATACCACGCGGCCGCCGCCTTGATGTCGGGAAGCGTTCCGGCGATCTGGATCGTGGTGGAGCCACCCCAGCACCAGCCGGTCACGCCGACACGGTCGGCGCGGACACCCGGGCGCGTCTTGGCGAAGTCGATCGCCGCCTGGGAGTCGCCCAGCACCTGCTCGCGCGGCACGGCCAGGACGATCTTCAAAATTTCCTGGACGTTCGTCATGTGGCCGACGCCACCCTCGCGCTTGAACAGCTCGGGCGCGATGGCGTAGTAGCCCTCCTTGGCGAATCGCCGGGTCGAGTCGCGAACGTATTCATGGACGCCCCAGATCTCCGAGATCACGAGGAGGATCGGGGCGTTGCCGCCCGTCGCCGGGCGCGCCTCGTACACCGGCAGCTTGTAGCCACCGATCGGAACCTCGGCCTCGCCGGCCACCAGGCCCTGGGTGTCGGTCGTGATCGCGTCGGCCAGCGCGCGGTCGGGAGCCATGGCGTAGCCCGCGAAGGTCACGCCGCCGGCCTTGAGCACCTGGCGCCGCGTCAGTGAGGTCGTGTCGTCGGTCATGAAAAGCCTCCTGGTGGGGTGGAAAGCCTCGATCGCTTGCGGCGCGCATGCTACCACCGCACCGATTTTCGGTCCATCCATCGCGGCCGCGCCGTTATCATTCTCGAACGGACCTGACCGGCAGCCCGGAGGTGTGATGGATCTCCTGGAGGCCAAGAGCAGGATTGCCGAGGCTCTGGTCGAGTCGATTTTTCGTCGGGCCCGCTATCAGGTCGAAGCCTACCCCGCCGGACGCACGCCGCTGCGCTTCGGCCGCGAGGACTTCTCCCCCGACTTCAGCGCGACCGTCCCCGGCCAGTACGGAGAGAGCAGCCAGGAGATGCTCGTCGAGGTGAAGTACCGGCCGTCGGTCGAGCAGTTCATCTCGGTGGAGAATCAGCGCGGCGAGAAGTCGGTCTTCCTCCTTGCCCGCCGGCAGTGGCCCTCGCTCTACTTCATCCTCGTCACCGATCGCCCCGAGGCCGGTCGTTCGTGCTTCCAGGCGCTGCCCTTCTCACGCCTGACGCCGGGTGAGCCCTTCCGCACCGTCAATCTGGACGCGCTCCGCGAGCTCCGCATCTTCAAGAACAACATCGAGGACCACGAGGAGCTGGTGCGGAGGATCTTCGGGCTGCTGGCCGGAGCCTGACGGCGTCGCGACGGTCGGCGCCGGTCAGCGCACGGCGCGAACGACGAGCCAGATTCCGAGCCCGCCCAGGAACACCAACACGGCGCGATTGAACGTCGCGGGCTCGAGGCGGTCCTGGAGGATCAGCCCGAGCCGGAAGCCGCCGACGGCCACCACGGTGAGCGCCAGCGAAACGCCCAGCAGATACCACGTGAGCAACCCGAACCACACCACCGTGCCGACCTGGATCACCTTGTAGATCACGAACGTGAAGGCCACCGACCGAATGAAATCGTGCTTCGACAACCGCAGCGCGTAGAAATACATCACCAGCGGCAGGCCGGGGGTGTTGGTCACGCCGCCGACGACGCCGGCGATCAATCCCACCGGCACGGCCAGCCACTGCGCCCACCCCGCGGGAACCACGGGCTGTCGGCGGATGAGACCCAGGATGACGAACAGCAGGGCGAACGCGCCGAGCACGAACGTCGCCGCGCGGGGTGACATGAGCACGAGGAGCCAGGTGCCGAGCACGGTGCCCACCGCGCCGAAGAGCGTCAACACCGCCATCCGCCGGGCCACGGCGGCGAAGTCGCCGAGCCGGAACAGTTGCAGGGCGTCCATGACGATGTTCGGGATGATCAGGACCGCGACCGCGCTCTTGACGTCCATCACGAGCGCGAGCAGCGGCGTAGCCAGAGGAGGGAAGCCGAAGCTGATGGCGCCCTTGACGAGAGCGGCGAGGAGCACGGCGGCCGCGCTGAAGAGAGCGGCGGGCATGCGCCATCCTACCTTGACACCGTTCTTCGACGTCGCCCATCATCCCGAAGGATTCGATCATGACGCAGGTGTTCGTCCTCGGCGCCGGCACTCCGACGCCCACGCCGGATCGCTGGGGGTCGGCCTTCGCCGTCGACGTGGGCGGCGAGTATCTGATGTTCGACTGCGGCCCGGCGGCGACGGCCAAGCTCGTGAAGGTCGGTATCTTGCCCACGCGCGTCGACTACCTGTTCTTCACGCACCATCACTTCGACCACGACGTCGACTACCCCTGCTTCCTGCTCTGTCGCTGGGACCAGAGCATCGGCAAGGAGAATCAGCTCCGCGTCTATGGCCCGACGCTGACCGAGACGATCACCGAGCGCCTGCTCGGCGAGAACGGCGCCTTCGTTCACGACTGGAAAGCGCGCGTCAACGCACCGCTGAGCCAGCGCGTTCACGTGAACCGTGGCGGCACGCTGCCCCGCAGGCCGCCGGTGGTGCTGGCCCAGGACATCGGCCCCGGGCTCGTCCACCAGGGCCGCGAGTGGCGCGTGACGGCGGCGCCGGCCGAGCACGTTCAGCCGTTCCTCGATTCGCTCGCCTACCGTCTGGACGGCCCGGACGGCAGCATCGTCTTCACGGGAGACACGCAGCCGTGCGCGAGCGTCGTGAATCTCGCCCGTGGCGCCGACATGATGGTCTGCATGTGCTGGGACGATCAGGAGCGGATGGATGCGATGGGCGAGGCCGGCGGCCAGTGCGGAACGACGGGCGCGGCGCGCATGGCCGAGGAGGCCGGCGTCCGGAGGCTCGCCCTGGTCCACGTGGGCCCGCACCTCGCGCGCCACGGTCCGATGGAGAAGGGCATCGGTGACATCAGGCGGATCTACCGGGGCGAGGTCATCTTCACCGACGAGCTGATGTCGCTCTCGCTCTGATCAGCGAGCGAGCGCCGACCACAGGACCTCGGCCGGATGCCGGGCGCGGCGGCCGGCCAGGTGGTCGATCTGCTGGCGACACGACATGCCCGGCGCGACGATCTCGGTGTCGGCGGGCGCCGCCTTCACCGCGGGCGCGAGTCGACGGTTGCCGAGCCAGGTGGAGATCTCGTAGTGCTCGCGCTCGAAACCGAACGATCCCGCCATTCCGCAGCAGCCCGAGTCCACCTCGGTCACCGCGAACCCCGCCCACTTCAGCGCGGCCACCGTCGGCGCCGTTCCGACCATCGCCTTCTGGTGGCAGTGGCCGTGGAGCAGCGCCTGGCCGCCGTGACTCTTGAAGGAGAGCGTGAGGCCGTGGGCGCGCTCGCGCATCAGGAACTCCTCGAGCAGCAGGCTCTGCCGGGCGACGACGCGCGCTTTGTCGGTGCGGAGCAAATCCACCCACTCGTCGCGCGCGGTGAGCAGGCACGAGGGCTCCAGCCCGACGATGCCGATGCCCCGCGCGGCGTAGGGATGAAGCTGCGCGACGTTCCATCTGGCCAGCTCACGCGCCTCCTCGAGCATGCCCTTCGAGATCGCCGGCCGGCCGCAGCACTTGCGGTCGACCAGCACCACACGGTAACCCGCGGACTCGAGCAACTGGACGGCGGCGCGCCCGATCTCGGGGACGTTGTAGGTCAGGAACGTGTCGTGGAAGAGCACGACCTCACCGCGCGGCGCCGTCGCCGGGGCGGAGTGGTGCGCGAACCAATCCGTGAACGTCTCTGACGCCAGCGCGGGCAACGGGCGCCGCCGGTCGATGCCGGCCAGCTTCTCGAGAGCCCAGCGATTGACCGGCAGGCTCGACAGCCAGTTGACGAGCGCCGGCATGCGCGCCCCGATCGCGTTGACCTGAGCGATGCGGCCGAAGAGACGGTTCCGGAGGGGAAGGCCGTTGGCCTTGTAGTAGTGATGGAGGAACTCGTATTTCAGCTTGGCCATGTCGACGTTGGCCGGGCACTCCGCCTTGCAGCCCTTGCACTCCAGGCAGAGATCCATGACCTCGTGCAGTCGCTGACCGGTGAACTCGCTCGGGGCCAGCTTCCCCGAGAGCACCGCGCGCAGCGCGTTGGCGCGGCCGCGCGTGGAGTGCTCCTCGTCCTTCGTCGCCATGTACGACGGGCACATCGTGCCCTCGAGCTTCTTGCGACATTCGCCGACCCCGTTGCACATCTCGACGGCGGCGGCGAACCCTCCCTGCTTCGAAAAGTCGAGGAGCGTCTGGGGCTCCCACGTCTTGTAGGTGGCGCCGTAGCGCAGGTGCTCGGTGACCGGAGGGCTCTGCACGATGTTGCCCGGGTTCATCCGGTTGTCGGGATCGAACGCGCGCTTGAGCTCGCGGAAGGCCTGCATCAGCGTCGGGCCGTACATGCGCTCGAGGAACGGGCTGCGCGCGCGGCCGTCGCCGTGCTCGCTCGAGATCGTCCCGTTGAACTCCACGACCAGGTCGGTGATCTCGTCGGCGATCGCCTTGACCTGCTCGATGCCGCGCGCCGTCTTGATGTTGATGGCCGGACGGATGTGCAGGCAGCCCACCGAGCAGTGCCCGTAATACGCGCCGTCCACGTCGTGGCGGGCAAAGATCTCACGGAATCGGGCCACGAACTTGGGCAGGTGCCGCGGATCGACCGCCGTGTCCTCCACGAAGGCCAGCGGCTTGGCATCGCCGTGGATGCCGAAGAGCAGTCCGAGCCCGGCCTTGCGGAGCTTCCAGATCGACTGCTGCTCGGCGGTGTCGAAGGCGAGATGGGCCGCGTAGCCGAAGCGTTCGCGCTGGCGGCGCGCTTCCAGGGCCTCCACCTTGGCCCTCACCTCGGCCTCGTCATCACCGGCGTACTCCACGATGAGGATGGCCGCGGGATCACCCTGCACGAAGCCCATCCGCTTCGACTGCTCGATGTTGCCCCGGGCGAGGTCGAGGATGAGCTTGTCGGTCAGCTCGACGGCGTAGGGCCCGGTCTCGAGGATCGACTGGGAGGACTCGAGCGCCTCCTGGATGTCGCGATAGTGGATGACGTCGAGGGCCGTCCGCTTCGGACGATCGACCAGGCGCACCTTCGCCTCGAGGATCGTGACGAACGTGCCCTCCGAGCCGGTGATGAGCCGGGCCATGCTGAACGGCCGCGCGCGGACTCTTGAATCAGAGGGGGCTCGGCCGCCCTCCGATACCTCCCCACCGCCGCCGGCCAGCGAGTGCGGACGGACCGACACGCCGAGCAGCTCGTTGAGGTTGTAGCCGGCCACGCGTCGCCACTGCGACGGGTAGCGCCGGCGGATCTCGTCGCGGTAGGTCTCGCGGATGCGGGCGACCTCACGATAGATCTGGCCCTCGAGCCCGGGGCGCCGCGTGGCCGCCTCGAACTCGCCCGGGGTGAGCTCGCCGAACACCACGCGAGTGCCGTCGGCGAGCAGCGCCGTCACCTCGAGCACGTGATCCACGGTGAGGCCGTAGGCGATCGAGTGCGATCCGCCCGAGTTGTTGCCGAGCATGCCGCCGATCGTGGCGCGGTTGGAGGTCGACGTGTCAGGGCCGAAGAGCAGGCCGAGGGGGCGGACGTGATGGTTCAGCTCGTCTTGCACGGC
>WNGH01000303.1_pt1 | contig 40315 bp, 39 predicted proteins | sample 5400631 | NCBI WGS metagenome assembly WNGH01 (sample SAMN13153373, study PRJNA577476) | soil metagenome | isolation source: 115 cm soil or saprolite under Garry oak tree replicate 1 | place: USA:California | collected 2016-06-15 | reverse complement strand
GTTCCTTTTCTGCTCTTTGGATCTTGCGCTGAAACGAATTCTTGTGCAATCGCCGAAAAAGTTGCTCTACGCTCGATCCTAAATCAAGCTCGTGGAACCAGTAGGAACGAAATGGCTGTAAACCATATTCTGCAGTATGAACTTCCTGCAAGGGGCGAAGCTCGATGTACCGCAGGTTCTTACTGTCACATTCGTTCCGCAGCCACGACGCGAATGCGTTGGACTGCCTGGGGTCGTTCAACAGTGGTTCACAATGATCGGCAAACGGCAGAGATACCAAACGAGTGCCGGTCATCCAACTTGATAAACGGCACAACACCACGGCGTCGTTCAATGGTTGGCCTGCGGGTGTGGTCGTTAGGACGAAAGGCTCATATCCGTACGTGCGAGCCAGGGCTTCCAGCCAGCCCCGCTCATGAAATACCGATGCGGAAGGGTGCCGAGCGATTAGGTCACCCCAATGACTGTCAGACAGCGGATCAATGATGCGAATATTCAATCTACCTATCTACTGGCACAGCCAACCACTTCCTGTAGAACACGCGGGCGCGGCTTGTTAAACGGTATTCTTAGGCAGAGGGGCTAGTTTTCCGAAATTCTCATCCTTTGGCTAAGTCTGCAGCTGATTGTTAGTACTTTGTGGCCCGCTAAACAAGCTACCGCCATTAATGCAACCATCGCAGGCAGCAGGAATGTCGCAATCAGCCTACCAGAGTTGTGGCTGGGGGCAGAGTCTCGCGTGAGCAAGTAGTTGCTTAATTGTTGAAATCAAACAAGTTAGATTTGGCCCGTCGCCTCCGAAACCTGCTGGTTTCAAGGGATGTCTGCGGGAAGCGTAACAAGTGGAAAAATCTTACCACCTAGTGCGAACGCCTTTCCTTGGCCCCCGTTGGCACCAGGAATCAAGGCTCGCGAGCCAAGACTTTGTGGACAGCATCCAGCAACGAAGGTGCTAGCAGATCCGCTCCACGGCCCCCCACCCCGCCGCCTCTTACTATGTGCACCGTTCTGCAGCCCGCGCTTCTGCCGGCTTGAATGTCGATTTCGGAATCACCGATCATCCAGGAAGCCGACAAATCAATCTCATGCTCGAGCGCCGCTCGGAATAGCATTCCCGGAGATGGCTTGCGACAACTACAAGGAGGCTGCTCCTCGTGCGGGCAATAATAGACTTCCGTTATTACGGCGCCATTTGCTGCCAGCTCCCGACACATTCGACTGTGAATTGACTCGAGTTCGCTTGCCGTCAACAGTCCCTTCGCTACACACCTTTGATTGCTGACGGTCAAGACACAGAAACCTGCTTGTGTGAGCAAGGAGATTGCCGCGGGGACCCCAGGAAGAAACACCATTTCTTCCCAACGGGTTACATACTGGCCTTCCGGCAGTTTACGATTGATAACCCCGTCACGATCCAGAAATGCGGCCCTCTTCATGGAATATTTCCCGCTCCACTAGCTCTGAGATGATATGGCCGATAAGGATATGGCATTCTTGAATTCGCGGCGTCTCGTCCGATGGCACACAAATGCAGTGATCCACGTTCTTAAGGAGATTTCCGCCAGTGCGCCCGGTGAGCGCGATGGCGTGCAACCTCAGATTCTTGGCGGTGGACAGCCCTAGCAATACATTCGGCGAATTCCCGCTCGTGGAAATGCCAAACGCAACATCGCCAGGACGTGCCAAAGCTTCAAGTTGCCGAGAAAAGACCCTGTCAAATCCGTAGTCGTTTCCGATAGCAGTAACGCACGAACTGTTGACGGACAGGGCCAATGCCGGTAGGGCGGGCCGGTCAAAGGCAAAGCGTCCAACTAGTTCCGCGGCAATATGCTGCGCGTCCGCCGCGCTGCCGCCATTGCCAAACAAGAGAAGCTTGTTCCCTTGCCTTAACGCCTCGGCAAGAATTTGGCTTACCTTGGCGACCGTCGAGAGGAGGTCCGCGCTATTGAGCAGGGATTGTTTCGCAGCGATCGAAGCTTCGATTAATTTGGTTACATGACGCTCGCTGTTATTAATTTGATCCATCCATCCTCCGCAACCGACCACCGACAAGCGGATAAAGCAACTTCGGTGGCCTGTCTATATTACGTCCGCACCGTAACTGTTACGTGGATCTCTTCCCGGGTCTGTTACCGACCATCATAAATGGAAGGAGCACCTGTGTTGCCGAAAGAACAGGCGGAGTTTCCGGTTGCAAATCGGGTGGGTTGCCTAATCAGAACTGCCGAGAGGCTGCTTTCGTGAGGCCGCCTCATAGAGCCTATCACACAGGTCCTGAGCCCGCGCGTAGTCTTCGGGTGTACCGATATCAATGAAAACCCCGCGTTGCTCGGATGCGTAAACTCGGTGCTCGAGGAGCTTGGGAAAGACGTCTCTTTCCAAGCTAGCTGGTCCTACTGGAAGATGTTGGAAAATCCTGCGGTCAAAAACGTAGATCCCTGCGTTGACAAAACCTGTGGAATCCCCATCACCCTTTTCAGTAAAGCCACTCACACGGCCCCCGGCGGTAACCTGAACGGTTCCATACCGCATTTTATTCTTCATTTGCAGAACTGCCATGGTTGCAATACCGCCCGATTCGCGATGAAAACGGATCAGCTCCGGAAAGTCAATCTCCAAGAAGGAATCGCCGTTCATGACAACAAAGTCAGGAACATCAAGCAAAAGAGGCTCCGCAAGTTTCACGGCCCCTGCGGTACCCAATGCGAAAGGTTCTCTAGAATATTCGATCGTCACATCCCAAGCTTGGCCACCGCCCAGGGCTCTCTCAATTTCTTGGCCAAGATAACCGGTACAAAGCACCAGCCGGCGAATATTCTGAGAGCTGAGCTGCTTTAACAGCAATTCAAGAAACGGGCGGTCGCCGACCGTGGCCATCGGCTTTGGCGCCGAGGAAACTATGGAACGCAATCGCGTCCCCAGGCCACCAGCAAGCAGTACAGCTTTCAGATCCTTTTCGAATGAGCTCATGGCTGTCGTATTATGTAATAAACACTTGACTTCTTAAATCTGGCGTGAGAAAGCCAAGGCCAGGCAGCTACTTCGTTCGCTTTCCTTATGGCAAATGCTGCTCCCAGTATTCGAGCATGGAATTCAAAGTCTGCTCAATCGTTCGCAGGGGCTTCCAACCCGTGTCCTTTCGGAATTTATTGGTTCTGCCAAAGATTACCTTTTCGTCGGAGGGTCTCATCAAGTGTTTTACTTGTTGCACTTCCAGCTTCACCCCGGAAAGCTGGATCATCATCTTCAGAAGCTCGCCAATCTGGTACGTCCTAGCAGCGCACAGATTGTACGACTCCCCTCGTTTGCCCTTTAGCGCCGCAAGGTAAAAACCACGTACGGTGTCATTCACATCGAGGAATGCCCTGCGCGGCTTCAAATTGCCGACCTCGATGACTGGCAACTGCAACCCTTTCCTTATTTTCACCAGTTGCCGGACGAAATCTGAGGGTGCGTCGTTTTTCTTTCCGGGCCCCGTTGTATTGAAAAGCCGCAAATTCACCGCCGGAACCTGGTAGTCCAGAAAATATTCCCGCGCCAAGAGATCGAGGCACACCTTGCTTATCCCGTATGGGTGGAGAGGGTGAAGCGGCTGCTCTTCCACGACGGGAATGGCGGAAGCCGGTACATGGCCATATTCTGCGCTGGAGCAAGCAGACACAATTACTGGAGTCCGCTTCATGTGACGCACGGCCTCCATCAAATGGAGAGAACCCATGACATTGGATTCGAAAGTTCCGACTGGGTCTGCCCAAGAAACGGTTGGCAGGCTCTGTGCTCCTAAGTGGAAGACATGAGTGGCTCCCACCTCGTTCAAGAGCCGGGTCATTCTTTGTCCATTGCGAAGATCGCATTGGATGAACTCCATCCGAGGCAGCTTTTCCCTGGCGTCAGATAAACCCGAAAGGTAAGTACCGACTACAGACCAGCCTTTGGCTTGCAAGAATCTAACCAGGTGTGAGCCTATGAATCCCTCTGACCCTGTCACCAGTGCAGTATTTTTCTGCATTCTTTCGTCCTTATGGTTTCGCATTTCCACCAGACAAGGGGGCTGGTGGGTTAGTTCTTTTGGTCCAGTAAAAGTAAACAAATAGTGAATGCCGACGAGCGTGGTGCCAGCGAACACACGTCCAGTGCACTTATTGCGCACTGCACTCGTCAATCCGACGAATCAAATAAAATTTGGAGCGGCCCTCTGGAATCGTTCCAGCCTCTCCGGGGGGTACCCGGCGCATCGCTCTCTATGCTTGGGCCGCGCACAGTCACGGCGCGCTATCCGCTTTTTTAACTAACCCCAACTCCCGGTGGCCAAGCTACACTGTCTTGCCGTTGAAATGAATGCAGGATTCGGGACTGTGATGAAATCGCCACGGCGGACAAACTAGCGTACTGCCGTAAAAACGATAGCAAGAAGTCCAACCGGACGTTCTGAACCCTTGCGGTCAGGCCCGCAGGGGAGCTCCGTTACTAACCCATGCCCGCGAGAAGAATCGATATCCTCCGTCTTTCTGCGGGCAAATAACCGCTCAGCGTCCACGGTCATGGTTCTGTGCATACACTTCCTGGCGCTCCTTAATCAACCCTTCATCGTATTGGTCTTCAGGCTCGTAAACAACAACCTGACTGCCCCTCGCAGAAAAAGTTATCGGAACGCAGAGCAACTTCTTCAATTTCGACCTCAAAGCATGGCGCCTTTCCGGGGGAACAAAAAAGAGCATGAACCCGCCTCCCCCCGCGCCTAGGAGTTTACCGCCCAACGCCCCAGCGCTGATGCCCGCTTCATAGATGTCGTCAATACTCGAGCTCGTGATGTTTTGGGTCAGGGATCTTTTTACTTTCCAAGCCTCATTCATCAAACGCCCGAACTCATCGAAAGAATGCGTAGAGTTCGCGACAATAGACTCCGCCTCGTCAACCATCTGTTGCATCACACGAAGTTCCTTGGCTTTGCTCGGCGTGGCTTTGATCTGCTCCTTCGCAACTTCCGAAGCGATTCTGGAAAAACCTGTGAAATAGAGCGCCAAATGGCTCTCCAATTCAGCTAGACGGCTATGGTCCACCAAAACGCGTTTGACTTCGATAGTGTCATCGGGATGGAATTGAATGCGATTAAAACCGCCGAAAGCCGCACTCGCCTGATCTTGAGAGCCCACGGCTTCCTGCAGAAGTTCGCGCTCCACATGAATCGCATCCGCAGTAAGCGCGTGCTTGTCTCGCATCTGGTTTTTGAGCGCATACAAGCCCAGGAGGAGACCCACAGTAAAGGCAGAACTTGTCCCTAACCCCGTCCGGGCAGGTAGGTCAGCAACGTGATGGATTTCAACGCCCTCGTCGATCTTCAGGTACTGCAGACAAGCGCGCACGGAAGGGTGGGCAATGCTCGCATTGCTCGTGACGTTCTCCACTCGCGAATATGAAATGCGCGTGTGATATTCGAAGAAAGGGGGCAGGCGGCGGCACGTGATATAACAGCTCTTGTCAATGGTAGTCGAAAGGACGGAGCCGCCGTGCTCACGGAACCACACTGGGTAATCCGTTCCGCCGCCAAAAAATGAAATGCGCAGAGGAGTTCGGGTAATGATCATGTCGTCGTCCTTCCAATCGGGTGACGCCTACGGGAGTTTGGTTTACGAGAATCTCGATTACGCCACGCTTGAACGCCACACGTCCTTCTGAGTCTGCGGTCCCCAGTCCTGTTGTCTTTGCCTCAGAGGTTCTCCACAGGTTCGTTGTTTACTTTGGAGAGTATCTTGTCACAGGACCGTATTACAGACCATCTTAGACGCGGAAAGAAAACCTGTGCCCGCTTGGCAAGACCCCAGCCAAAGAGCGCTTTGATCCAGGAGTACTTCCAGGAAAGTTGCGGCGGCTCCAACTTTCCTCCTAACTCTTTGGCAATCTGCTCCGCTTCCTCAACCAAATCGGGCCGATGGGGGTAGAAAAAGACCAGCCAGTTCTGAAGATATTGTATCGATGCGGCGCGCGTTCTCGGACTATCTTCCAATGAGCGCAAATAGCCTATATGCGCTTTCATAGAGACCATCTGAGCTTCCATCTTTCGATCGGACATACCTATATAACTCAGGCTACTGGTTCCGGCGGCTCGGTAATAGACTTTCGCCTCGGGAACGAATCGGACTCCGGCACTTTGTAGCAGCACCCGGCAGAAGTATTCGCCATCATCGTCGCCCAGCAGTTGGGTATTCCAAGGCCCGGCCGCGTCGGCTAATTCTCGGCTGGTTAACCAAGTTGCTGTTTGCATGTGCAAATTCTGCTCCATCTTACGCGACAGCCATTCCGTGGTAGTTAGATCACACCACAAAGCGGAGGACTTAAACTCCGCCCGGCCGTATCGGTAGAAGAAGCGGCCCCACGCCGAGGACAGCAAAGTCTTCTTGCTTACCATTCGATCGAAAGCCTGCATCTGCTTGGTGATCTTGTCCCGGGAGATCAGGTCGTCAGCATCAAGCCATTGAATGAATTCCCCCTGTGATAGCGAAAACGCCTTATTCCTCGCAGCCGCAGCCCCCTGATTTTCCTGTGCCACTACCCGGACACAGTTCGATTCAAACTGCCGGACAACCGCTCTCGTTTGATCCGATGAGCCATCGTCAACGACTATGATCTCCTTGTTCTCCCAAGTTTGGGCAATCGCTGATCGGAGCGTGTCTGCAATCCATTTCTCCGCGTTATAAGCGGGAATCAAGATTGAGACTAGAGGTTTCATATTTTTCACCATCTAACCACAATTTCGACGCAATGAATTCCACAGCGTCGGCGCAACACGGGTCTGAATAAATTGCCCGCAATGCCACCTAGACTGCTGTCTTGCTGAAAGCGCGCTGGTAAGCCCTATGAAGACTGTCGACTGAGTACTCCCAAGCAAGCTGCTGTTCGACACGTTTGCGGCCGAATTCACCCATTTTCTTGCGCGCTTCGTCGTTGTCGAGCAGCCAGAGGATTTTGGTGGCGAAATCGGCAACCTGGTTGCTGTTGTCACTGTACAGCGAGGCTTCGCCAGCGCTGAAACGGCCTTCCTTCAGGTCGAATTGAACGATCGGCTTACCCAGCGCCATGTACTCCATGACTTTAATCATCGTAGAAATGTCGTTCATCTGGCAGGGCTTGTCCGGATTGACGCAGACATCGGCGGTGGAAAGTACTTCCAGGAGATCCTTGTCGGGGATTCTGCCAGTAAAGTTCACTATATCCTCGAGGTTCTTGTCTTTCACCATTTGGCGCAGGCCAACCAGTCCGGGGCCGCCGCCGACGCAAGTGAAATGAACGTCGTTACGCCCTAATTTCTTTATATGTAATGCCACATCCAACAGGATGTCCAGCCCTTCCTGGATACTCATGGTTCCCACGTAGCCGACCAGGAACCGTTTGCCGTATCTGAGAGTGGGGACGGGAGGAACCGGTTTGAACGTTTTCAGGTCCGGTCCATTGCGGACAATGAACACATCTTCGGGGGCGAGCCTTCCACGAGTGATCGCCAACTCCTTGTAACTGGCATTCGTTGCTATGACCACGTCGGCAAAACGATACGTGAATCTTTCCAGCCAAACCTGTGCCCTGTAAAAGAAGTCTTCGCGCTCGTATTTAGAAAAGTATAACTCCGGGTTGGCATCGTGGTGATCGAAAACGTATTTCACGCCAAAAAGTTTGAACGGCAGTGCAACCAGAAAAATATCGTCGGGGGGGTTGCATCCTTGGATCACGTGGAATCCGTGACGAAGGAAAATCCACCACGTGTAAAGAAACTCCCAGAATAGGGCCCAGCCATATTCCCAGACGTAGCTAAAAGTGCTATTGCCTTCGGGTGGCACTGGATGCCGGTAAACCCGGATGTTATCGAGCACTTCGTAGCTTTTCGTATAGCCCTTGCCCCGGGGACATAGTACGGTCACTTCGTACCCGGCGTTGTGCAGCGAGGAGGCCTCCTTCCATACGCGCGAGTCAAATGGGACGGGCAGGTTTTCCACAATGATGAGGATCTTTTTCTTCACTATTGATGTCTCGATGTCTTACAGCGACTTGTAGAGGCCGGCAAGCGCGCAAAGCATGGTCGCCTGCCCCCAATGTAAGGTGGGGGTCTTGTTGACGAGCCATCGCGAATACCGGCGATAATAGAAATATCCTGTAGAGTCTTGCATCTGGTCGATTGTCCACTTGGCGATTTTCAGTGCCAGGTCCAGGCTTTCAGGATCGCGGTCCTTGAAGAAAACGAGAGTATCGATCGCTTGGGAACAGCACTGGATGTCGATCGGCAGTGTCTTATGGTCATAGTATCTTGGAGTCCCATCCGGCAGGAAAAAGGTCTTCTTCCAGTATTCGTACCCACTCATCAGGTTCTTTTCAAAGCGCTCGTCGCCGGTGCTTTGCACGTAATGCTTGAAACAGTCAAGCACATAGGCGGTATGAAAGTTGTCCACCCAGTGCAGATTGGGCGCTTCACCATAGTACCAAGACGAGTCCGGCCGCTGGTGCCGCGCCGTGTATTGCATCGCCTTTCCCGCCAATTCCCGGTAGGAATTATTGCATGTAGATGAATACGTACGCGCTAACAGGCTGGCGCCGAGAGTATTGGCGTTATGTACTTGCTTATTCTTTGCTGTTATTCGGGCCGGGATGTAGCCAATGCAAAGAGATTCGCCGTCAGAAAACGTCTCGAGGTCGCCCAATATGTGTTCGCAGGAACTGATCGCGACTTGCAGATAGTTCTCTTTTTGGAAATGGTCGTAGGCGTCCAGAAAGGCATGCCCGATGAGCGCCGTCCAGACTACGGTGGGTGCGCCTTTGGGCAGATAAAAGCTTCGCGATTGGTAATCAAAATGGTTGCCCCAACACGCGCCCGAATAACCGGGGGACTGGTTTTGCATCAGCCATCCCAGCGCAAATTCCGCCTTGTCTCGCCAAACTCGATCACCAGTGGCCTGATGAAGCCGGATAAAACCTCTGGTCAAAAACCCCATTCCCTTGCTGGAAGGGCCTTTGGCAACACCCACCAGAGGGCGCAGATTCAAGGGAAACCGGCGTACCCCCTGCTGGAGCACGGTGCGAAGGAAATTTGTCTCAAATGTGAGCGGACGCAATAGTTTTGAGTTCAAGCCGTCAAACGTATCGTAGCTGCGGTAGTCAGTTTTCTCCAGCCAATTGGATACGCGTCGGATCGATTCGGAGACTTGATCCTTCGGCGCACTTCGGTCTGTCCGACTCACTTGCCGCTCACCAGCAGATGCCGTCGTACTTCCCATTCTCACTCCTGCGATCGGTGATTCGAACGAAGTCCACGAGGCGTTGATCCTCGCGCAGCCGCTCTGGCACCTTTTCAAAGTCCTTATCTTTGTTCCCAATTACAACCGTTTCAGCGTGATCCAGCACTGCGTCGATATCATCGACCATCAGCTTGGAAATGTGCGGTATACGGTTGAGGATGAAGTCTCGATTGGCGCCAACCAAACGGGCTAAGTGCACATTCTTGTCGTAAATGCGAAGGTCAAATCCCTTGCCGATCAGCCGTTCAATAACTTCTATCACCGGGCTCTCTCGCAAATCATCGGTTCCTGCCTTAAAACTGAAGCCTAGCACCCCGATTCGCTTGTGTCCTTTTTCCATGATGAGTTGCAGGCCTTTGGTAACCTGCATTTCGTTGCTAGGCAGAATGGAACTCAAAATTGGCAGATCTAAATCGTGTATCTTGGCCTTATACGCCAGCGCCCGGAGATCTTTGGGAAGACACGAGCCGCCAAAGGCAAAGCCGGGCAAAAGGTAAGCGGAAGAGATGTTCAACTTTTTGTCGTGGCAGAAGATGTCCATTACTCTATGCGAGTCAATGGCGAAAGCCTTACAAAGATTCCCGATTTCGTTCGCGAAACCAATTTTGAGCGCATGCCAACAGTTATCGACGTATTTCACCATCTCCGCGGTTTCCAGGTCCGTTCGAATCAACGGGGCGTCGACTTTTCGATAGAGCGTAGCGAGGATATCGCCACTTACTTTATCTAACTCTCCGATCACTGTTTTGGGAGGAGAATTGAAATCCCTTACAGCTGAACCTTCACGCAGGAATTCAGGATTGTGACAGAGTCCGAAGTCCACCCCTGCCTTCTTCCCGGAGAACTCCTCCAGGACTGGGATGACGATCCCATGCATGGTTCCGGGCAAGACAGTGCTGCGAATTACCACCGTGTGCCGCGTTGGTTTTTCTTTGAGACCCTGGCCAACCTGCTCGCAAATGCGCCTGATGTACCTTAGATCGAGGTTTCCATTGGGTTGACTTGGAGTGCCCACGCAAACGAAGGACAGTTCCGTCTCACGAATGGCTTGCATTTGGTTGTGCGTTGCGCGCAGTCGACCCGCTCGGGCATTGGACGCAATGATCTCATCGATTTCCGCCTCGATGATCGGAGACCGCCCATTGTTTATCAGCTCAATCTTTGTTGGGACCGGATCAACACCGATGACCTCGTGTCCATCATTGGCGAGGCAACCCGCCGATACCGCACCGACGTACCCTAGTCCGAAGATGCTGATTTTCAAAGTATGTTCCTTCGCCCCTGGACACAAGACCTTGTCCATTTGGCTAAAGAAGTGTGAACGGCGCCTCTCTCGCGAGCACCCATGAATTCCTCTTTGGGATTTCTCGATGGGAAAACGGCTACCTGGAGGGGCGCCTGCAAACTAACCAATATCAAGCTAGCTTTCATAATTAGGTCGAAAAACTGTTGGTAGTTGAGACAAGATTCGTGCGCATGCGTCGTTGGCCACCTTCAGCTTGGGCGTCGTGGTCGAAAGACTTGTACCGTTGGCAGCCCACGTGTGCCGTATTCAGCCGATTCCACCATCTCCAATTCACGCTTGATCAAGTCTATCTTCCTTGTCACGCGCCATTTCTTCTTCCCAGTCTTGTTATCTCCGCTATAGAGCCTAACGATAAAGACGCCACTCTTCCTCAGATACTTTGAGTATTTGTCTAATATCGTCAGGACCTGACCAAACGGAACGTGGTACAGGGCCTCTCGAAATAGTATTACGTCAAATTCTTGAGTCGGCGTGTAACCTAGGAAGTCCCCCTGGGCAAAGCTGTTTTTGCTCTCACGACCGTTTTCCTTTGTCCGCTTCACGGCCTTGGCTAGGGCCACTTCGGATATGTCTACACCAACATAACTCCGGTACACGTCAGAGGCTATTTCATTGGCCGTATTGCCTGGACCGCATCCGAGGTCCAGGATATCTCCGTTCCGAGCGTACTTTTCCAGGTGGGGATAGACGCAGTCACCAGACGTATCATCTATGAAATTCCATTTGTCCCCGGCGAAATCCCTGTCCCATAGCAGCTTCTTAATGCTGGAAGGACCGTAACTCGCGAGAAACCCTTGCACAAAGTTTAGCGTGCGCCGCAAAATAAACATGTTCTGCTCTCCGTTTGAAGTTTACGCTCTAAGACCTGGCAGTTTCCTACTTTTTCTTCTTCTGACTGTAAAATGATCAACTCAGCGTCGCAAGACTCTTGCCTTGCTCCATGTTGCCTCATTATAAACTGAGGCTTTGCAATCGGCATGCTACCCTTATGGACTGCCTCTTCCTGGCGGCTCACCTTAGGGCCACAATTTCAGTTGCCGAATGTCTTAAATAGGCGTGAGCGCTCTTGTTTACTCTGTTGGGGACCTATTGAATTGAATCTAGGCAACTCTGTCGTGTCTTCCGGGTCCTGCTGTCGACGAAAACCGGATATTACCCTAAGGACAGATTCGCGTCACTGGCCACAATCTGTCCTCCGGACCAGTAGGCTTTGCCTCAAACCGAGGTCTACGCTATAGGTGGAACAGTGAGGAGCGGGTACGGTATGGGATGGATCGGTAATGCTGGGGAGGCGCGCTCGGTGCTGCGCAGGCTCGCACCAACATGCCTTTGTTATACTCCTGCCCCTCCCATGGTTAACCGGCGCGAGCGAGAAAGCACCGGCGTTCTCTCCCGCGGACTGTTATGGAGTCAAAACGATTGACGTATGTTAGGTTCTCGGTTTCCCTAAGTTTTCGGCAAACTCGGACAACGGCGCTAGGTTGGAGCGCTAAGGAGCTTTTTATAATGACGCGCCCTCTGTCACTTCCACTCTTGCTTTTATTGCTCTTGATAATGCCCGCGACCGCCCACGCGCAGGCGTGGTCAGGTATCATCGACCCGAGCCGGGCCGCCGACTGGTCGCGTGTAGGTTCTCCTGCGATGGCCGCTTCTACTTCGTGGACGCAATGTGGCTCTACTGTTCCTGCCGGCTCCTCCGCGTCAGCCATCAACTCCGCCATTGCCGCTTGCACTGCAAATCACTACGTGCAGCTTGCGGCAGGCACGTTCAACCTCACTACGGGGATAACTTTCGGTCAAAAAAATAACGTCAAACTGGTCGGTGCAGGAGCCAACCAGACCATCTTAATTTTGACCGGCACTAACGGTTGCATGGGATTTACCGCCGGCATTTGTATGGCTAGCGCTGACCTTAACTACGTGCTTAGTCAATCCAACTCCGCAAACTGGACTGCTGGCTATGCGGCCGGCACCACGTCCATTACTCTGAGCAGCACAACGAATCTTAAGATCGGATCAGCCATCGTGCTGGACCAGCTGGACGATACCGTGGACAGCGGAGACATTTTCGTTTGCTATCAATCAAACGGCACACTCAATTGCTCGACGAATGGCGACAACGGAGGATTTGCACGCTCGAATAGAGGACAGCAGCAAATCGTCACCGTGACTAGCATCACTGGGGGCAGCGTAGGCATCACTCCAGGCCTCTACATGCCGAATTGGGCGTCCGGCAAGAACCCCCAAGCATGGTGGGCCACCAGCCCCGTTTCCAACATGGGCGTGGAAAATCTAAGTATTGACGTGACAGCAGCAGAAGGTACCGTTGGCATGGGATTCGGAATTGAGATATTTAATTGCAGCGGTTGCTGGGTGAGAGGCATCCGGAGCATATCGCCCGGACGATCGCACGTGCAAGCTCAGGTCAGCACTAACATCACCGTGCAGGATAGCTACTTCTTTCGCACGGCGGGGCAAACTTCGACTTCCTACGGAGTTGAATCAGCCGGGGCCTCCGCGATGTTGATTCAAAACAACATATTCCAGCAGATCACTGAGCCGATGTCGCTGAACGGAAATTGCTCCGGCTGCGTGGAAGGCTACAATTTCGACATCGACGACGTTTTTAGTTCAAACGGAAGCTATGCTTGGCGCATGGCGAGCAGCCTGCCTCATGCTGTCGGAATTTCCCATGTACTGATAGAAGGGAATCAAGGGTCAGGATTTCAGGCCGACGCTATCCACGGAAGTCATCATTTCATCACTGCGTTCCGCAATGTTTGGAGCGGCTACCAGAAGAACAATGGGATTAATCCCACGGGGAATACCGTGCCCATCATTCTGAATGCTCTAAACAGATTCTTTAACCTGATCGGCAACGTTCTAGGAAGCACTGCGCTGCCTAACAATGGTTATCAGTCTGGTGCGAATCCTATCTACGTCATAGGCGGAGGGGAAAGCTCGAGCTACAGCGTTCCTTCCGATTCCAACGTAGCGCGCACGCTGATGCGTTGGGGGAACTATGATGTCGTTACGGCTGCTGTGCGGTGGTGCGGAAACTCTTCTGATCCCGGATGGAGCACAACCTGTGGCAGCACTTCCGAGGTTCCCGGCGGCATTGCAAATTTTCACAACGGCGTCCCGGCGACTACAACTCTCCCGCCGTCGTTCTACTTGGCCGCGAAGCCTAGCTGGTGGCCGAGTGCGAAAGCGTGGCCTCCTATTGGCCCGGACGTGAGCGGAGGAAATCTCTCTGGCTATGCAGGCCATGCGTACTCGATACCGGCTGCGGATTGTTATACAAACGCAATGACTGGGACATCTGACGGAACTGGGAGCGTGTTGACCTTCAACGCGAACAGCTGCTATGGATCAAACTCCGCTACCGCCCCCCAGCCGCCAACAGGCCTAACCGCAATCGTTAATTGAACTGGATATCTGCGCGTTGAACACCTGGAAATGAATCGATACAAAACACGTCATAGTGGCTGGCTTTCCAGCAATTCCGCATAGGCAGCCACCGTCCTCTCGGCCACCACGCTCCACGAATGTTGTGCGTGGCTGTAATCACTTATCTCTTGCCTTCGATTTGCCAGATTTCTGTACAGGTCGCTTGCGAAATACCTCTCCACAGCGTTGGCTAAGTCCACTGCATCACCCGGGTTGCACAAAAACCCTGTCTTGCCTTCGATGATCTCTTCCCTGAAGGATCCCACATCGGCAGCAACCACGGGCAGGCCGAAACTGTAGGCCAGGAAAAGCACGCCGCTTTGGAAAATCTCTTTGTAAGGGAGAACCAAAACATCTGCCGCCTTCAGGTACAGCTCCATCTCATTGTCCTGTATGAATCGCATCTTGCTGATTATCCGGCGTTGGCCGTCAACGCGGCAAATCGTCTGTTGAACCTCGTCCAAATATTTCTCCGAACCTTTTTTCGGTTCGCCCGCGATAATCAGCCGGTAATCCGGTCGGCGGGTCACTAGATGCTGGTATGCGGCTAAGAGGTGTTCCAAACCCTTGTAAGGCCGAATTCGGCCGAAGAATAGGATCGCCTTTTCAGCGGCCTCGATGCCGAGGTGCCGCTTTGCCTCAGACGGGGTTAACTCTGTGCGGGGTACGGCATTGTTAATGCCAAACGGAATGACTGTGACAGCCCCTTCTTGTACCCTAAAATCTTCGAGGAGTTCGCTCTTCATCTTTTGCGTGTGCACGAAGAAGTGATCGCTAAGTCGATACTGAGTCCTCAGGGTAAGACGATTGAGGAGTGAGTCGTTCAAATCCCGCCTGGCTTGATTAACATTGTGCACGGTCAGAACAATTTTCTTACCCAACACCTTGTAGTACAGCATCAGCACAGTTCGGTCGAAGAATTCAAACTTGTTGTTCCACAGAATATGAAGGATCTTGGCCTTGGCACGCGTTGCATAACGGATCAGTCTTACATAATAGATCAATAATCTCGATATCTTCTTTGTGAAGTTAATCTCCTCCCGCTGATTCCCTCGCAGATTAAGAAAGTGCAGCCCTGGGCTGGAATGCATTTCTGGACTGTCCACTTCGTCGCTGCCGACGACATCCACGCGTACACCTCTTGCCACCAGCGCCATTGCCAGGCCAAATGCGTATGGCCTGTCCTGGCAACCAGTGAGTAATCCAATTTCGATGTCCGCTGGAGTTCTTGAAACCGGACCACCTGGTGCTTCAACGTCCTTGACTGGGCTCTTACTAGTTGCAAAACTCGTTGTCATCGCGCACTCACCCGCTCCTCCGCAGGTGTGCCAGTCTTCCAAAACACTTCTATGGCTCTTTCCGAGCAATGCTCGATTTCCGACACAAATGCCTGGGCGTCGACCCATTCTTCTAGTGCCAAACCCCGCTCACAATCAGCCGCGTAGTTGAACTTTCCATTGGCCGCCAACCGTTCCAATAACTTCACGCATTCCAGTCCTTCCGGCCTGAATTCCGGCAGATTGACCTCAAATGAAAGAAACGGCACAGGGCGCTTTAAGCCTCGCAAAACGCTCGCCTCGTAACCCTCAACATCAATTTTGACGAAAAAGGGGGAGCCATGTGCGACGATTAGTTGTTCGAGTGTGGTGGTTTCGACATTTCTGTGTCGCGCAAAATCCAGACTACCCTGGGTACCTCCGAACCTCGTCCTATCGCCCCTCAAGTGTTCAACCCATTTCTGACTGAGGGTGTTCAAGGCGGATCCGGGTTCATCTATCCACATGGTTTCGGTTGCAATTCTGTCGCTTACGGCTTTGCCAACGATGATGACTGGCCTCGGCCTAAGTCTAAACCTAAGGAACTTCTCTCTCAGAATTTCTTGATTGTGCTGATCGGGCTCCACTGCGATGACGCGTGCCCCTAATCGCAGATAGGCGTCGGTCTTGGTTCCATTGTTTGCCCCAATGTCAAAGATCAGGTCAGCCTGGCGGAATCCTTGGAGGAGACTACGATAGAAATCAACTTCTTTCCGTCGGGCCTTAATCAGCCGCTTATCAGCGATCCTCCAATAGAACTCATACACGAATGACGCTCTCAGCCTGTTATGGAGGCCGACTCGCCGGAGTACTCCCTGTATGCACTCTTTAGGCGTCTGCATGCTTGCTCCTCATTTGGCTCTCGGACCCGGGAATCTCAATGCTAAGCGTCGCGTGAAATGGGGGCAACCCATCCGATACGGGCACACAACCCGACGGCTCGGCGTAGCCTCAGTCTATCAAAGCGCTATTTGTCTCCCCAGGCTTTCCCTGCATCAGCAAGGACTACTATGGAGTTCGGACTTGGAGAGTTCCTAGCGGGACTGACCTTAACTCTTGAAACATTGACCCTGGATGCTGAAGGCACAGACACTATCGCCCAGACGAAGCAAATCCACACAGGACTCAACATCTTGAAGGACGCTTCTGTAAAATTGTAGACGACTGCGGCCACTAAATAGGCCAGACGAATGCAGTTTGCCCCCGGGTCTTGGTAGATCGCGCGATGGATCTTCTTGTATCCGGCCAGTATGGCTAACGCTAGAAGCGCCACTCCCACCCACCCCAGGTTTACAAGAACCTCGATATAACCGTCGTGAGACTGGTTCACATACTGTCCGCTGAGCCTCTGGATCGTCGTTAACCTCTCTCCGAGCCAGAAGCTCTCGTAGCCTGCTCCGAACAACCGATTCACTGGCTGCCCGAGGACGATAGACCAGATTTCGGCCCGCCCCGTCAAATCCGGATTTCTTCCTAACTGCTCGACGAGTCCGGCCAGGTTGAAGAATGCAGCGCTGGCTGCAAGCGACACGGCCCCCACCGCGAGGAGGTGTACCATCAGCGGTTTCCTAGCCAACGGGAATGAACTAATCGCTACGATTAACGCGCCACCCAAAATAAAACAGGACGTAGAAGTCGCGGAATTGGCTGCATGTAAAAGATATACCACCATGGTTAGCATTACTCCGGTGGCCGTTAGTGCTCGAATCCTGCTCTTGCCTTTGCTGCTGCGGAACGCGCGGATTCCGCGCCACAACGTATGCAGTCCTATGAGCATGCAAATCAAACCGAGTGTATTCTTATTCGTGGTGATGCCGGTCCAACGCATCGCACCGCTCCAGCCTTCATAACTCCGTCCAAGTTCGGGGTAGTACCTGATAAACAGGATGGAAATCGGGACGATCAAAAAGCCCACTCGGGTAATGAGGCGGTCGAACGCTGCGGAAGGATCAATATCAGTTGTAACGATTAGGACCATTCCAAGGTCCCCCACAAGCTTCATCCATCGCTTGAACCCCACGTCTGGGTACTCAGACCAGAGCAGACTAAGGGCGCAATAAGATATGAACAACAATATCGGTGCATTCCCTCTCAGAACCTCCCCAATTTTCTTGGGCCGATTGATAAGCACCAATAACGCGAGAATTAGGAGCACTAAGAAGATGTTGCGTTCGAAAGGATTCCCTTCGAGAAACTGGTCCGCCCCCGACATTTGTGTCGGCGATTGCAACCAGGCGGATGGAGCCCGGGAGCCAGCGATAAACAGCCATGCCACTGGAATCCAAAGTGCCTTGGAAGTTCGAACGGTCGGGTCGCGATTCAGAAGGAACAGGCATACGATTCCCGCGGCAAAAACGATACTCGCGAGTCCCGGGTTCACTCACTGCCTCCCACGAAGGCTGGCCAGAGTCGATCTAGCTTCATCTCGAACGAGGAGCCGAGAGCCCTTCGGCACCACCATTTGGCGAGGAACGTCGTATAATCTTTGCCAGCTGATACGATCCAGTCGATCGATGAACTTACTGTCTATAAGACTATGCAAATATAGCTCGGTAGAACCAATCCAGTGCAGACGATTTTCGCCTCGCCCAATCCACTACCTCGACGCTGATCATGGTAAAAGCGAACCCAGCAACGAACGACACTACCAAGACTGTGGCTCCACGATTGATATGGGTTAGAGCTCGGTGGAGCAGCTGCAGAATTGCGATCTGCGAGATATATCCAAAGAGTGAATACTTGCCCAGAACAAGAACATGACGTCGGACCCATCCGGGTTCTCCGCTCTTCGCACCCGGGATGTAAATAAGCATGACTGTCAAGCACACTCCGGCGACTCTGAGGGGAAACGGGACGTCCCAAATTGTGATCGCTCCTAGGTAAGCGCAGTAAGCAAGAGCGATAACATATTTATAATTAACTAATGTATTTATACTTGTATCAGAGGTATACCCAACAACTACTCCGAGTAAACCGATCGTAAGCAGTTCCAGGTTTGTGCTGTGAATGCCGTATAGATCCAAAAGGAGGATACAAAGCAGGAATAAGCCGCAGACGACATGGAAAGTATATTTAAAAAATTTGCATTCGAACAACAAAAGGGCTGAGACCATGAGCAAATAGCCAATAGGCACCAAGATCGTAAACGCGGCAACCTTGCCAATTCCATAGACGTAAACGTTGCCGCTGAGGAATATGGCTTCCAGGTCGGCGAGCGATGAACGCTCGAAGAGCAAAGTCGTGATGGAGGAATCCGGAAACAGAAGGCTAATCAGCACATTCAGTAAAACAAATATCCCTAATAACTTTAGCCCTCTCAGAAATAGTCGTTTGGGAAGTTTAGCATTACCGAGTCCATATTTATGTAAATGTATGTATGAGATCAAAAATCCGGTGACGAAGATAAATGAGGGAGTTAGGAATCGTAGGTATTTGTAGATTTCACCCTGTGGTGCATAAAAATAGTTCAGCCAATGGTAAAGCACCATGAATAGAACAAGTGCTCCTTTGATGAAATCAAACGCAGGAATGCGATTGGTTGTACCGCCCTGTTGAACGGTCACCTGGCTTCCGGCGGCGGCGGATACTGCCATCATCTGGACCAAGACCCCGAATCCTCAAACATCGCGTTACTCACGACTGGGTAGGTTCGCTCGACTTCCATCCAGCAACGCCCTTGAGCCACTCTCGATGCGATCATCTTGCGTCTATGAAAAGCCGATGCAGCAACTCCAGGGAGAGCAGCCGGTGAATTTCACTGGTATAGTTTAGGCCTCCCTTGAGATGGCCATTCACGACGGCTTCAACTCTGTGCGGTTCCAAGTACGGCCTGGAAAGTGTTCGCCGGTCGAGGAGCATTTCTCGCACGTAAGCCGAGAGGGCGTCCCTGTACCAAACGCGATAATGACACAGCTTGTGCCTGCCAAGGAAAAGGCGTTCCAGTCGCAACGGCGAAAAAAAGTGGTCAATCCTTGAGACCCTCTGAGGCATTCCATAGTCGTAGGCATACTCTGCCTTGAATGAGAACTCGAGAAGGCCCCTCGAGACCATCGCAAAGGGATTCCCCGATCTTCCGCGGACTCCCCGGTCGCTTGGAATTCGGCCAAGGGTTTCATTGCCATCTCGGATCAGCCGGAGCCGGACATCGATGTCTCTGGAATCCGTGTCCGGCGCCCGGAAAATCGCCTGTACGACATCGTTGTCGAGGAAGGGAGAGCGCACCGTGAGTTGGGTCTGTTCGAGCGAGAGGACTCCATAATGTTGCCAGGGAGACTGCCGAAAAGCGGCGAATGTGACGGGGTGCTCTTTGATCAGCGCGTCATAGGTTGAGCGGGCTTGGTGGACATAAGATAGCAGCTCTGGACGGATTACACCCGCCGTGGGCTCGGCTGGCTTGAACATTCGCGCATGACGAATCAGTTCACTCCCATAGGTTCCCACAAGCTTCACCGGCGCGATTTCGCGAGCCTTCTCGCTGACAAACAGGTCGGACGAACGGCTCACGTCGACGCACGCGTCTGTGAGATAAAGGCTCCGTTCGGCGTAGCGCGGGAAGCGCGACAAGAATTCCTCTCCCACCGTAATCACCGAATGGGGCTGCTGACAGACTTTGGCCACTCGCCTCGCCACAACGACGTCATGACACTCGCGAAACGTCCCTCCAAACGTGTAGCTAGGGAGCGATCCAGGCAGAGCTCTCTGCCACGCCATGATCATCCGCGTGTCGAGCCCACCTGTAAGGGAAATCCCCATGGGGCTTTCCCCGCTGAAGTAACGAGGGAGATTTCGCGAGAAAGCCTCTTGGAGGCCATGGTAGTAAGATTCCGAATCCAGGGTACTTTGCTGCTCCCATTCTCGCGGCGCAAAGTATGTGCTTCTCTTCTCGATTGAGCCTGCTCGAAAAGTCCACGCTGAACCACCCGGCAACACTTGGATGCCTCTGAAAAGGGTTCGGTTCTCCAGCACACACCCGCAGGCGACAAACTCTCCCAAGCCCTTCGGGTCGGTGGTGCGGAGTTCGGGGCACACTCTAAGAATCGCTTTGGCCTCCGCAGCAAAGTAGAAAGCATTTTTTGCCTCATGGTAGTAGAGGCGCTGCATCCCATAGCGATCGTTAAACAGAGCCGCCGTCCCGTGCGAGCGATCGGCTACCAGACCCTGAAACCGGCCATTTAGGCTCTTGGGGAAGCTGGGATCCTCTTCGTAGAGATGAACCAGATAAGCGGGGCCGTTCCCCGCGCATTCGTGCCCTCTCTCCTTGAGGAACTGAATCGTCCCCGGCTCTGGATATTCTTCTCCTGAGAAGATGAGAACGACGTCATCACGTTTATTGCGGATGGGCATGCCGTCTGAGAAAGAATTCTCTCGCGCGGCCCAGCCGCAATACACCCCCAAGGACTCATCGATCCACGTACCCGTCACGTAGAAGGATTCGTGGCGGAGGGTTTCAACCATCTGATGAAGTCGCGCCTCCGCCCAAGCGCGAGGCATTCTAGTGATAAGCCCGACTATCCCCGGCACACTTCCCCCATTAGGTGGCTTCTGCTGATGACTGCGAACTGCGGCTGTGCCAGGCTCTCCGTAGCTCGCGGAGCTTGACGGTAACTGATTCGGGCAGGCGGTCAACGAACCTGTGGTGCATCCCTAGGCGGAAGGCAGCCCGACCGATGATGGTCAACGGAACATAGTAGCGAGGCAGATCGACGCGTTGGAACCCGTTGACTTCTTTGAAGTGGCTCAGGCTGTCCCCCTGCTTCTTGCCATAGGAAAACCGCTCGTACACGAGATAAGGAATCCCCTGATCGGCGCAGTACCGGACAGCTGCCGCAATCAGTGCATTGGTGGGAGCCTTGTCTTTGTGACGAACCATCGAGAGGATATGCACCAGGCATGCCTGCGTCCGAGTTTCGTCGGTTACCAGTTTGACGAAACCGATCATGCTGTCTCCGAGAAACGCCCCAATGTACGTACTTCGATCGAGAAACGTTGACGCGTAAGCGCGCGCACCCTCGAGGTTCATTCCATAGTAGGGAAAGCGCTTTCCTTGACGTACGGGGCACTCATTATAGATCTCAACGATTCCCTTAAAAAGCGAGTCGCCAACTGGCACTTCTCGAATGACGACGCCCTTCTTTTCGGCTTGTCGGGCCCGGTTGCGAGGGAACGAATTGATTTGCCGCGTCCACCAGTGCTCGAACGTGGATACCGGCAGCACGGCCAAGTTGTCCCACTCGATTGGGTACGCGTATTTCGGAGAGGTTTCAGGCAATCTCTGGAGGAATGTGAATAGGTCGATTCGCGTTCCGCATTTCCGCAGTCCGTCGACCACCGCCTCTGGATCGTCCGGAAAAGTGTATTTGTCTCCGTCCAACCGGGCGATCCGGACAAATCGTCCCTCTACTTTGATATCCCTGCCGCAAACTTTCATGCAAGGCCTCCCCGGCCACAGCTACATCCGGGGCCGCCCAAAAACAGCCTCTCCCTCAACCTAGAGCAAGACAGTTGTGAATTGCGACACACCTTGTTGCCTGACGCTATCATTCTTCGTATGGCCTCCCATTGCGCCATATGTTCTGAAATTTCGTAAATCCACCCTTGTACACACAATTTTCAACTCTTGGAAGGTCACCAACTCAATGGAGTCCGCCCTATTCGCGCTCCCCATCATCGACCAGACTTAGTTCGCGCTTGTGGATGATCCTAGCCGGGACTCCAACTGCCGTGGCACCGTCGGGGACGTCTGTGAGGACCACGGCGTTGGCGCCAATCCTTGCGTTGTTTCCCACTCTAATGCTTCCGAGAACCTTCGCTCCAGCTCCGATCCTGACGTTGTTTCCGATAATCGGAGCAGTTTTTTCATCCCAGCGGATGCCGATTGTGACCTCTTGGTCGATCCGGACATTTTCGCCAATTACGCAGCGGTAGTCGAGCACGACACCAAGCCCGTTATGGCCGAAATGAATGTTTTTTCTTCCTATCTGAGTCTTGTAAGGAATGAAGCAACAGAACCCAAACCTCAGGAACTGCTGGATCAGGTAAGGAAGTACAGGAATTCTCCAGCGATACAGAGTATTCGCCGCCCGGTAAATGTAGTAAGGAAGATTTGATTTAATGATCATCGTGATGCGGGCGCTAGTGGAATGCCTGCCCTCTGGTAACGGGGAGCCGAGGGGCAAAAAATTCCTTCAGCCGCTGCATTTGTTCCTTCCCTCGAAACGCAGCAAATTCGGCGGACACGGACCTTGGGCGCCGAGTAATCAGCGCAAAGTAGTACCCGCTCAGCGTCATCAGCCCGCCCACAACGTAAGGCCGTTTGCTCATCTGATAGAGGCACCGAAAGAGTTGCCATGTCGGATGACTCCCCAGGCGGTAATCGCTCTGGCCCCATTTGAACTTAAGTTTCAGGCCTTTGTTCATGGCCGTATTCATCGTTCGATGATGAACGCAAATTCTCTCGGGAAACGTTCTAGTTTGCCACCCATTCATCCGAGCAGTGACGACGGCAACCAAGTCGACCCCTCCGCCTTTTAATGGAGTATAACCTCCGATCATTTCAAAACATTGGCGGCGGAAGAGCTGGCAGCCGCCCCAGACATTGTCGGTGCTGGTGAATCGGTAATCGTACTGGTAAGTTCCTTCCCGGAAAGGAGCTCCCACAACGCCCAGTCGCGGATCCTCCGTGAATCTTGCAACCAGCATTTGAAAGTGGTCGGCCTCAAAGGACACATCAGCGTCAAGGTTCCCGAGGACATCGAAAGCCATCCCCTTCAACCGGTCGTAACCAGCATTGAAGGCGTACGCCTTTCCTGCGAAGTGGCGCTCCATGCGCTCTGGCATTCGCAGCAATTCAATCCATGGATGTTCAGCCACATACTTGCCCACGATGTCGTCGGTGCCGTCTGTCGAGCCGTCGCTTACGATCAGCCATTTTATAGGCCGTACTGTTTGTGCCACCACAGACTTGATGGTCAATTCAATATAATCTGCCTCATTTCGCGCCGGGGTGATCAAGACATAGGATGGGAACGTCGTCATATTCATTCTCGGCGTCTAGTAGCTAGTGGCGTGATTGCAGTGAACTTCGCATCCCGAAACCGCTTCGAGCTCTTTGCTTACCCAGTATCTCCCCAGGATCTCTTTCTAGTCGCGGCGGGCGCCTACATTCTCCGCGGTCATGCCAGACCCTAAACTGTGCAAGACTTCTTCCACCACCCGGTTTTGATGTTCAGCCTGGAGCTGAGGAAACATCGGCAGGGAAACGATTTCGGCGGCGATTCTTTCCGTTATCGGGAAATCTCCGCGTTGGTATCCCAGGTTTTCATAAGCCTTCTGTAGATGCAAGGGGACAGGATAGTGTATTCCCGTGCCGATCTGCGCTTCTCCCAACCCCTTCTGCAGCGCTTCGCGGTTCTGAACACGAATGACGTAGAGGTGGTAAACCGCCCGCGCCCATTCCGGACAATGAGGCTTGATTACTCCCTCGATTGCCGAAAGCATCTCATCATATCGCTGGGCAGCCTCCTGCCGCCTTCGGTTCCATTCGTTGAGGTGGCCAAGTTTCACGGTGAGAATGCCGGCCTGGATTGAATCCAAGCGGCCGTTATAGCCTTCCATTGCATGGTAATACTTCTTCGCTTGACCATGGTCGCGCAGCATCCGACATTTCTGCGCGAGCACTTCATCATTAGTTGTGACCGCTCCTGCTTCACCGCATGCACCCAAGTTTTTGCCGGGATAGAAACTGAATGCCGCCGCCCTTCCCATCGAACCGGCCATCCGCCAGCAGTTCTCCCTCTTTGAGAAATATTGCGCACCATGGGCCTGGCAGGCATCCTCAATGAGAATCAGTTTGTATTGCTCGGCTAATTCCAGCAGTTGGTCCATGTCAGCCATCTGCCCATAGAGATGGACGGGGATGATGGCCGTAACTTGTTTACCGCTTTTATTTTCGATCACCAGACCAAGCCGTCCATCGATCGTGCAAGAGTTCTCCAAGTATTCGCGGACTTTCGCAGCATCCATGTTGTAAGTGCGTTCATCGATGTCCACGAATCTCGGTTCTGCGCCTGCCTGTGATATTGCTTCTGTAGTGGCTATGAAGGTGTGCGCTACAGTAATGACGATATCGCCCGCTTTTACGCCCGCGGCGGTCAATGCGAACCTCAGGGCATCCGTTCCACTGCCTACACCCACGGAGTGCTTCGTGCCGCAGAACTCCGCGAAGGCGCGCTCGAATTCCTCGACCATCGAACCACCGATAAAACTGGCGGTATGGAGGGCGTGCTTGAAGACTTGAGTGAGTTCCTGCTCAATCTCGATGTGAGGACTAACAAGGTCAAGGAACGGAATGCTGCTCTTACCTTTCACTTTTCATCTCCCGGGACAGCGAACTCTTTGGGACTGATATACCTCTTCACGCGCGCAGGGTTTCCCGCGACGATGGCATTAGCAGGGACGTCCTTCGTAACAACGCTCCCAGCACCGACGATGGCGTTTTCCCCGATAATGAGATTGGAGAGGACCGTGGCTCCCGAACCGATTGAGGCGCCCTTTTTTACGATCGTCTGCTCGACCTTCCAATCCCTCTCGGTCTGCACCTGCCCGCCGGCCGCAGTTGCCCGCGGGTACGAATCGTTGATGAAAGTGACGCTGTGTCCGACGAATACGTTGTCTTCAATTTCCACGCCCTCACAAATGAACGTGTGGCTCGAAATCTTGCATCTGCGGCCGACTCGGGCGTTCTTCTGAATCTCAACGAAAGCACCGATTTTAGTTTCATCTCCGATTTCGCAACCATACAGATTGATGAACTTGGAGAGCTTCACGCCGTTTCCCAATTTCACATCGGGGGCGATCGAACAGAATTCGCTCACAGCCGCACCAATTCTCCTCGCTTCTGGATGGAACAATCGGCTGCTTCCAGCATTCGAACAACCCGAAGGCCGGCATGCCCGTCATTGAACGGCTTCTTGCTGTTCATGATGCAATCCGCAAAGTAATTGAGTTCGACGCGCAGCGCTTCCGATTGTTCGATCTGTGGCGCCCACATATCACCGGTGCGATAGCTGACCAGCAGGTCGCGGATTCCTTCTCCCGAGCTAATCTGAACGCCCCTGTCATACACGCGGACCTTTTCGTCAGCCACGAGATCGTTCCAGACCAGCATTTTTTTCTGGCCTCCGATCAGCGTTGTTCGAATCTTTACCGGCGAAAGCCAATTTACATTGATGTGCGCGATCACATTCTGTGGAAAATAGATGGTCATGAATGCAACGTCTTCCACGCCGTTCAAATGCTTCTCGCCGGTCGCTACGATAGCTTCCGGCTCCTTGTTTATTACATGATCCATGATCGAAAGGTCGTGGGGCGCCAGGTCCCACACCACGCTGATGTCGTGTTGAAAAAGCCCCAGATTGACGCGCAGTGAATCGTAGTAATACAGGTCGCCAAGCGCTCCGCTTTGGGTTAATTCCCGGATTTTCCGGACCGCACCTGTAAACAGGAAGGTATGGTCCACCATGATGGTGAGGTTTTTCCGAGCGGCAATTTCTATGAGTTCCTCTGCCTGGGCTGAATTCGAGGCAAATGGTTTCTCCACGAAAACGTGTTTCCCATTCTCGAGCGCCGCTTTGGCCAGTTCATAATGAGTCCAAACGGGCGTGATCACGGCAACTGCGTCAATCAGCGTTGAATTCAAGACTTCATTCGGATCGGTGGTTGTCAAAATACCAGGATAGGTCTTGCCCACACGGGTCAGTGCTGCGGCACTCTTGTCGCACACCATCTCCACGCGGGCGTTTTCCAATCCATGGAAATTCCTGACGATATTGGGTCCCCAATAGCCGTAACCGATTACGCCAACTCGGATCATATCTGCTCTTCCCTCTTTAGAGGTAGATGGATTGCATTACCGCTGATCATGGAGAGGTCCATTTCCAATTTGGAGTGCTAAAATCTGCCGAAACAAGAACCTGCTTGGGATCGCTCCGCTAGGTCAGGACGGCTACCTCCGATGCACACACTGAGCTGAACCATCCCGAAGCGCTAGCTCTTGAGTCTCCAAGCGACCGTGGCACCGTTTTTGCAGGCTACCGCCATTACCCTCGCGCAGAGACATGCCATTTTTTGCCTTCAAGATCGCTCTTGACCGTCCAACCAACAATCCGCTTACTCCAAGAAGAGAATGCGGCGGCACAGAGGGGGTGGCAATCAAACTGCCACCCTGCCCTAAGTTCGACGCGAAACCGGCCAGACCCAATCAAGACTCAATTACCTGAAAACACGTGGGTTGTTGGCAACCAAGCGGGCTCCACACATCATCGGATTGTAACGATCTCTCCCCGCAAACAGGGATGAGGGAAAACTCTTACCACCATGTGACATGGGGGTTCCTAGCCGTTAGGCGGTTACTGGCAGTGTCGTCAGCGGTCGTTGTTCCTAACCGCCTCCGAGGCGAGCGGTCGAGCCACGGTGCGTTTTTTCGGGCGCCTTCGCGGTGGGCTCACAAGGGCGGGTCGAGTAGAAGAAGGATCTGCGAAAATAGGAGGCCCTTGTGGGCCTCCCGAGCGAGGATCAATTCAAAAGGTAGAGCTACAGAGAGAAGAACAGGTTGCTACCTATGGCTACCCCTGACGCGTTCCCACACTCGTGGCCGGTTCTTCTGCCACCGTTGTCGAAGCTACTTTCCTCGTTCGCGGCGTGTCCAGGTTGAACTGCCTCATCTTATAAAGCAGTGCCTTGTAGCTGATTCCCAGCATCTTTGCGGCGTCTTTGCGGCACCACCGCGTCTTCTCTAGCGCGTCGGCAATCGCTTCCATTTCGGCCTCATCCTTCAAGCCTCGCACGAGCGCTTTCAGTCCTTGCTCTTTCTGCACCGCGGGTTCTTCACGCGGTGAAGTGCGCCGTCGTGTCGCCGACATCTCCACCAATTCGCGGAGACTGCCTTCGTCGTCCTCAAGAATCACGTAGCGCTTTACGAAATTCTCCAATTCTCGCAGGTTGCCAGGCCACGGATAATTTACGGCCGCATCCAGGAGATACTGCGAAGGCCCGGGCGCCGCCTTGCCGAATTTTTCGCTGTATTTCTGAAGAAAATGGCGAAACAAGAGCGGGATTTCCGCTGTTCGCTCGCGCAGCGGCGGAACATTGATCGACAGAACATTCAACCTATAATAGAGATCTTCTCGAAAGCGCCCCGTTTTCATGGCTTCGTGAACGTCGATGTTCGTGGCAGCCAGCACCCGCACGTCCGTTTCCACCAGGTGCCGCCCTCCAAGCCGCGAGTACTGATGATCCTGCAACACATGCAGCAATTTCGCCTGCAGGTGCGTGCTCATTTCCGCAATTTCATCCAGGAAAATCGTTCCCTTGTTGGCCATTTCAAACTTGCCTGGCTTGCTGCGCACCGCCCCCGTAAAGGCCCCCTGTTCGAAACCAAACAGTTCCGATTCCAGAAGTTCGCCAGGCAACGCAGCACAATTTACTTTCACGAACGGCTGGTTGCGCCGCTTCGAGCGCAGATGGATCATTCGCGAAACGACTTCCTTGCCCACTCCGCTCTCGCCACAGATGAAAACGGGTACATCTACCGGCGCGATCTGCAGGATCTGCTGCCGGATCCGTACCATCTGAGGGCTGGCTGCAAGAAAACTCAGGTCTTCGGTCACTTGGTCGCAGTAATCACGCAATGCCTGATTCTCCGTGGCTAGTTCCTTTTTCTGCCGCGATTTCAGCATGGCCGCGTCTAGCTCCGATTTCTCGAACGGCTTGGTCAGATAGTCGTGCGCTCCGATCCGTATGGCCTCCACCACCGTGCCTACTTCGTTCGAGCACGAAAGCATAATCACGTTAAGGCTGCGGTCCACTTGCATCAATTCCGTCAGTGTTTCAAGGCCGTTCATCTCCGGCATCAAAACATCCAGTATGATGAAATCGGGCCGCGGGCCTTTGTTCACTCGTTCGAGCGCATCTTTTCCCGAGCTCACGGCCTCTACATCGAATCCATCGACCTCCAGCAGTGTCTGCAGATACTTGCGAATGCTAGGTTCATCATCCACGACCAGAATTTTTTCTTTCGCAGCCATTGTCTTTTCCCTCGCAATCATCAAAATTCGAATGCCTTAGCTCTGATCCATCGGCAATAGAAATGTAAATTTGCTCCCCGCGTTTGACTCGCTTTCCACCCATATCTTTCCGCGATGGGCTTGGATAAGCCGCTTCGCGATAGCCAGCCCCAGTCCCATTCCCGACGTGTTCCTGTCCACGCGGACAAAATCTTCAAAAATTTCCTGATGATGTTCCGCGGCGATTCCGGGCCCGGAATCCGCCACGCTCACCTCCACGCTATTCGGGCGCGGCAACCGGAACCTGCGTCGCTCTTCCACCGGAGCCATCGCCGCCACGCGCCGTTCCCAGAAATGCGGCGCGGCGCGCAGCGTGACGCTGCCTCCGCTAGGTGTATGTTTCAACGCATTGTCCAGCAGATTCGCCGCCGCCTGCTGCACTTTCTGATAATCGAATCGGAATGCCGGGATGGACGGGTCAAAGCTGGCATCCAATTTGACGCCTTTGCGCTGAAACGCTTCCGACCAGCGTTTGGATACCTCATCGAGACAATCTCGCAGGTCGTTCTCCCTTAGTTGCAGCACCAGCTTCCCACTCTCCAGCGCGGAGTAGTTCAGGAACATGGACACCAGACGCACCAGTCGCTCGCAACTGTCCTTCGATTCTTCAAGGATGTCTCGTTGCTTGTCCGTCAAGCGGCCGAGTGATCCGGCCAGAAGGAGATCGTAGTAACCCTTGATCACCGCGAGCGGTGTTTTCAACTCGTGGGCCGCCGACGCCAGGAATACCGTTTTCTGCCGGTTTACTTCCTGTAATTTCAGATAGGCGGCCAGCAGATTCCTATAGGTGATCTCGCGTTCTTGCAGAAGCTCCTGCACCGTGAGTTGCGTTGCCGGGTCTGGCACCTGCTGCGCTTCCGCTTTGTTTTCAATTTCCACGACCAGCCAGTCCGGCTCCGGCATCCATTGAACCCGCGCAGTGGGTTTCTCTCCTCCACCCTTTATCTGCAGGTCAACCGCGTGTTCGCCTTTTTCGACCTTGCCGAAGATCTCTGTCGCGTCTACCTGCAGAACGTCGTTAAACAGGTTCAGCCCCTGGATTATTGCGTTTCCACATGATTCCAAGTATTGTGCGGCTTGCGCGTTCACTAGGAGCAAGTTGCCGCTTCGCTCTGCAACGATCAGCGGTTTCTCAATCTTATCTAGTAGCGCGTTGACAAAACCAAGAGGAAGAGTTGCGCGATTCCGCTCTTCCGATAGGGGAGGTACTGCAATCCGTCCAGACATCAGCTGACACGCCCCTAGTGGAAGTGGTAAAACTTTTCCCTAGCCCGCATCCTTACAGAGAGAGGCAGAAGAGTCAATGGTAAAAGCGTTCCATTTGCACATTTGAGGAAAGGAAATGCATTTTCGGAGCAATCTAATTGATTCAAAGGATTGCTTTCTGTGTTGTTGGCTCGTAACTTACTCATTATGAATAGCTTAATGAATCACCGTCCAGCTTTCTCTGGCCCTCCAGATGCATGTACCCGTACTAGTTCCTTAGTACTAAAGGTAGGAAGTGCGCGTGGAGACTGACATTCTCAAGAAGAGGCAGAGCGTGGAAACTCCGTCAACTCGTAGCTCGCCACGTATCCGCTTGCAAGTGCCCGTGTTCCTGAGGGGGACAGATGTCTCCGGCACCGAATTCATAGAACTCACCAAGACTCTCAATATCAGCGCTACTGGAGCCTGCATCGCCTCAACCCACATCCTCCGCCCAGATCAGACCGTCCATTTAACTATCCCCGCGCCTGCTCCCGCCTCTTCCAGCCTCGTCCCCAGCGAAACTCCCCCTATTGTCGCCAGGGTCCTCCGCCAAGAGTCGGCCGGTCAGCTTCGTCTCTTTGGACTAGAGTTTCTTCATCCCCTTTCGTAGCAGTTTGCGGCAATTTCTTAGCCTGCCCCGCCTGCGTCTGGGTACTTTTGTTACATTCCCTGTAGCCTTCGCCATTTCCCTAGCCATAATTCCTTTCTTTTGTAATAGGATACCCCCGCATTTTGGGAGGTAAGAAACTCATCTTGGCTTATTAGGTCCAGTACCAATGGACTCTTGGTTGCTACAGAGAAATATAGAAAGCTTAAATTCGCTTTCCCCAACCCGCGGGGATAGGCAGAGGTTAGGTGTATATCGGATATGCCCAGCCCCGGCGCCCCTGCGCCCCCGCGTTTGCCGATTGAGGACTCGTATTTCGAGCTGTTAGCCGACACGCTCGAAGGCCTCGATTTGCCTGCGCGCGGCCAGTTCCTACAGCGATATTTCCGTGCAATCGCTCACCTCGATTTGCGCGAAAACGAAAGTGTGCAAATCTGGGATGAGATGCTCGTCCGTCGGCGCGAGCTTACTGAGCTCCTCGGTCGTCAAGTTTCTCTGAAAACCGCTCTCATGGATGTTCTAACGTCTTCCGGTCTGCTGCGCCTTCCCATCCTCATCGAGTATGAAGAGTTGAAGAAACTCGAGCTCAGTGCCGTGACCGATCCTTTGACCGGCCTCCACAATCGCAGACTCTTCGCGGAAACATTTGAAAAAGAACTTAACCGCGCGCGGCGCTACATCCAGCCTTTAGGACTGGTCACTCTGGACCTGCACCGCTTCAAGGAAGTGAATGACCAGCACGGGCATCCGCGCGGTGACGAAGTATTGCGCGCTGCTGCCGCCACCTTGAAGAAAGCCCTGCGAACTTCCGACTCGGCCTTCCGCATCGGTGGCGATGAATTTGCCCTCCTGCTGCCGCAGACCGACGCTCCGCAAGCCCTGGCCCTTAGTCGCCGTATCCAAACTGTGTTTGCCGAAATGCTCCAGCCCCTCGAACTCACCGTCAGTGTCGGCATGGATCACGGCGTTGCCATTTTCCCGCAGGACGCCGAGCAGGCCGAACAGTTGATTCGCATTGCCGATGAGCGTCTCTATCAGCACAAACACGCGAACGGCACCTCTCGCACCGAAACATCTGCTCCCACGGAGACGCCGGCCGCTCCGGCTTCAGCACCTGCGGCCGCCGCACCACCACCAATTTCAATCGAAACCAAGCGCGCCCCAGAAAAAACAGAAACAACCATCGCCGCCGCCGCCTCTGCCACTTCCGCGGCGATTTCCGGCGAACTGGCTCCGGCCCCCACGAAAGTTTTTGCCGTCCAGCGCAAAGCCGAGCGCGTTTCCATGGTCGGCACTAAGGCCTACGCCGTTCTTGGAGACCAAGGTGCCCGGCGCGCCCGCGTCCTCGATCTTGGCTTCGGCGGTGTTGCCATGGAACTGGATTCGCTGGAAGACCTTCCAGAAAACCTCCTTGCGGTCTTACATGTGCCCATTCTTCCGCCTGTTCGCGTAAACCTGAAACCCGTGTGGAAGCAGCAGACCACTCAAGGCGCCTTCCGCGTCGGGTGTGCTTTTGTTTCCTGAGCATTCCAGCAAATTTCGCCGATAGCCTCAATCCGTTATCAAGAAATCATCTCGAACTCTTTAGCCTTATCCCTCCTCCCTGATACAATTCCGCCGCATCTCCGAACCCCGAAAGGAGGCACCATGACTGAACCGAAAGCCAGCCGGCCTCACTGGCCCGATGCCGTGCAAAACCCTTCAAAGGACTTGAGCGCTCTCAAGCCTTGGCCCTGGGCTCTCGAACGCCTCGAGAAATCCCACAATTATTGGATCTCCACAACTCGTCCCAATGGCCGCCCGCACCTCATGCTGGTCTGGGGAGTTTGGTGGCAGGACGCCTTCTGGTTCAGTACCGGCCCGCGCACGCGAAAAGCAAAGAACATCGCGGCTGATCCTCACCTCGTAATCGGCACTGAAAAAACCGATGAGGCTGTCATCCTGGAAGGCACCGCTGAGGAAATTAAAGATCGTTCCGTCTGGAAGCAACTCGCTCAAATCTACAACGCAAAATACGGCGGCGACGTCGAACCGCTGCTCATGGCCTCCGAAGGCTGTGTCTTTCGCATCACTCCGCAACTCGGTTTCGGCCAGGACGAGCATGCCGAAAACTTCGCCGACGCCATGACCCGTTGGCACTTCTAATGCGTCGCCTTTCTTTGTGCGGCTATCAGGGTTTCGGCGCGGCGTTCCACATCTCTTGCTGAACTTTCCACTCGCCGCTTGCCTCACGATGCAGCACCAGCGCCGTCTTGCCGTAGCTTTCTATGAGCGGCTTCTCATCCGGTGGTTGCACCTCTTGATGTACTGTCGCCCACTCCGAAGCCCATTCACCGCACACGTGAATATCGTGGAACTCCATCTCCTGTTTTGTCACTTTGTATCCCGGCATCTTGGCCACGATGTCTTCGACCCATGCTGAGATCTTCTTCCGACCCATCATCGCCGCGTCGCCCGGCATCAGATCCACGCCGTCCTCCGCCCACAGACCCAAAATCCCTGCCGTATCCATCTTCAGGTGCAGCTCCACGTATCGGTTATTAAACACCTCAATCTCCTTTCGCCCCGCCTCCTCAGTTGTTCGAGCTTTCATGGATACAGCTGCCACCAGCAGAGCACCCGAGCACACTCCCAAAACTATCCTTCTTGTGAAATCCATCTCCGCCCCCTCAATTTGCGAATGAACTCCCACCCCATCCAACGAACTTTAGCCCTCAATATGCCTTCCGCCTATTCCCTACTCCTTATTTGCCAACCCCTATCCCCCGTTTCTTGCTCCTTGTCACCCGTTTTGAGAAATTGGACTCTTCGCGTATCATAGAAAATTGCTTCGCGACCTAGCGACGCGGCTGTAGCTCACCCTTCAGGGCTGAGGCTCTTCTCTGACAGAGAGTTGGCCGTGCAGACCGGACGCGACAGAATGGAGCTTCATGAAACCCGGTATTCATCCCGACTATCACACCGTAACGGTGCACTGCGCCTGCGGCCACAATTTCACCACTCGTTCCACCATCAAGGGCGAAAGGCTGAACGTCGAAATCTGTTCGAATTGCCATCCTTTCTTCACTGGCAAGCAGAAGCTGATTGACACTGCTGGCCGCGTCGAGCGCTTCACCAAAAAGTATGCCGATGCCGCGGCCAAGGTCGCGACCGCAAAAGCCGAATCCGCCAAGAAGTAAAGCTGCGCAGTCTCCGGTGGGACAGCCAATCCTGGCTGTCCTTTTTTTTCTCTCTGCCTCTCTCTTTCTCTCCCTGTCTCTCTCTTTCCGTGACCGTGCACTCTTACACGAATTCTCCGCGTTACTCTGTGACTCTCAGCGTCTCTGCGTTATCTTCTCTTTTTTCCCGATTTTCAACTTTTAACCTTCGACTTTCAACTTCCTTCCCTCCTCCGCCCGTGTACAATGAACTTCCATCGTGGCTACTCAATCTCGCATGTTTGATGGCACGCGCCCCGGCGAACTCGTTGAATCCGGCTCGCAGCGCGTCACCCTCCGCAACTACTTCGCCCATCCCTTCGATTCCGCCATCGCCGCCGCTCGCACCTGCTACGCGCCACGCCTGATCGGCCCCGAAGAAATCACCGACAAGCAGCGCCTCAACATTGGTGCCGCCACCTTTTACAGTGGCCATCACACCGTCTACCAGCACGCCCATTTCGAATTCGGCCTTGAAAACGTCAGCCGCCAATTCGTCTGGTCTTTCCTCCACGCGCATCCCTTTTACAATTCCGAACAGCAGAGCCAGCGCTACGTTCGCCTCGACCGCGCGCAAGCCTTCGTCCCGCCCGTTTCCCTCTTCTTCGATGCAAAGTGCAAAGAGATTTACGAAGGCGCCGTAGCCCGCGCCTGGAATTACTATCGCGAACTCTCCGCTCTCTTGCTCAGTGACACGCGTGCCATCCTTAACGACATTTGGCACATCGGTCCTATGTCCCACGCCAAGCGACTCCAGAAAATCGAGCGCTCCGCCGAAAAGCGCGCCATCGAAATCGCCCGCTACGTTTTGCCCGTCGCCGCCTTTACCACCATGGTGCACACTCTCTCCGGCATCGTGCTCCATCGGCTATGGCGCATGAGCGCCGCCTCGGATACTCCCAGCGAAGCTCGCGCCGTCATCGGTGCCATGGTCGCCCAGGTCAAGGAAATCGACGCCCAGTTTTTTGATCGCTTCGGAACGGAACCTCTCGAAGAACTCCCCGAATGGAAAAACGCGATGGCGCAGCCATCCGCCGGCGAACCCTTCGCCCACGAATTCGACGCCAAGCTCAACGGCAAAACTTCCCGTCTCGTCGATTATTCCCCGAACGCAGTCCCCGTCATGGCCGAATCCTATCGCGCCGTCGCCGGCCTCACCGAATCCCAATGTAGCAACGCCGAAGCCATCGATCGCCTGTTAAATCCCGCTCGCAACCTCTACCGCCTCGAAACTCTCAACGTCGGCGTCCACGCCCCTATCATGCGCGCCTTGCAGCACGCCAATTACACCTTCGCAAAAAAAATCAGCCACACTGCTGACAGCCAGGACCAGCGTCATCGCATGGTCCCCGGCTCGCGCCCCCTTCTCACTCTTGCCGACACCCGCGATCCCGACTACATCACTCCCATGCTCCTCGCCAACAATCCCCGCGCCAAGGAAGTCTACGACCGCGCCATGCACGAAGCCTGGTCCGCCAAGAACGCGCTCCTCGACCGCGGCGTCCCTCCCGAAATCGCCCTCTATCTTCTCCCCAACGCCAAATCCATCCGCCTCTACGAATCCGGCTCGCTCCTCCATCTCATCCACAAATGGACCATGCGCACCTGCTTCAACGCTCAGGAAGAAATCTACCAATCCTCCATGGACGAACTCGCCCAGCTCCGTGAAGTGCACCCCGAACTCACTCGCTACATCGGGCCTCCATGCCATATCCGCGCCGGCATCACGACTCCCATCTGTACCGAAGGCTCTCACTTCTGCGGCATCAAAGTCTGGCTCGACTTCCCCAACATCTCCCGCCGCATCTGAAACTCTTCAACCGAACAAAGCATCCTATACTTAGCTGGAGGCCCAGCATGCCTCGTACCCTTGTCCGCGCCATCGCTGCGCTCTTCGCAGCGGCCTTGCTACTAATATCCTCTTCATTGGCCCTCGACACGCCCTTGTCCGACCAGGCTGTCCGTGAAGCCTACTTCCTCGGCCAGCGCCATGACGGATCCCTGGCCTCGTTCCTAGGCAAATACATCAGACAGCTTCCGCCGCCCCAGACCGGTCCGTACATCTCTTCCATCTCCTTCTTTACTCCTTTTGCCCAGCTGGTCCAGTTCTCCGATCACTACATTGGCAACTACAGCGCGCAGCAGGCCGCCCTCGATCATCGCGGTCAGCCTAAGTTCGTGCGCATCGTCGTCGAGATCCAGCTAACCCCCACCTACCCTGCTTACCTAGCTCCTGAGACCAACTCGCGCTCCAGTTCACCAGCTCTCATCCCCCGCCCTCATGATTTCTGGCGAGACTTTCAGGTCCAGATCTCTGACGGCGGCCAGCTCCTCACAACCTCCGACTTTCACGGCAAGGCCAACTACAATTGCGGACGCTACGGCTATCCCTGCTATCTGGCGGGCGCAACGCTCGAATTCGACGTGCCCGCATCTAGCTTCACTTCCGGCACCGCCACCATCGACGTCACTCCCCCCGAAGGCGACCCGGTATCCGTCGATTTCGACCTCATCCGCCTCCGCTGAATGGCGTCAGCGCGTGCCCAGGCCACACCACAGTGGCGCTTGAAAAAAGTTCAAAATCGCTCTTCACAAATCAATAATCTGTGATATATTTTACCTTATAGATAACTGCGTTTTGGAGTGCGGGACCTTCGTCCCGCTTTTCTTTTTCAAGTCGGCCAGTTCGACGCCTGCTAGTCCAAAACAACCAAGATCGTGCCCTTTAGAATCAATCGGTTACGAAATGCAAATCTCGTAAGTCTTTTCTTTTGATATTCATGCAAATTGGTGGCGGTATGGGGGGTGAGAAGGACCGAGAGTGGGACAGGCATTCCTGCCTGTCCGCCTTGTCTATGACCGCCATCTCAAGGTAACGGGCCCATCCATGGGATGCACCATCGGCGTACCTGTCCGCCGCGATTCGATCAGGTTAGCTTTCAGCGCGAAATACCATTTCGCCGGCCGGTCCGCATCGTCGATCAGCATCAACCGTGGGTTGTGCTTCAATCCTTCCGCTTGCTGGATCATCGTCTCCTGATCCTGCCGGAGAAAAATCTTGCCGAAGATCCGGAAAATCCGAACCGGCAGAAAGAACAAATTCCACGCCGCTACAAAATCTATGCGGCACAAATCCCGCCGTACCGGCGTTACCGTCGCGCGACTGGAGAACCACATCTTCCCGCTGCGATCTTCCTCGGTCCGGATATTCGGCAGCACGAAATCAATCGTCGTCGTCACCGGCTCGCCCGTAATTCTCTTCAGCAACTGGTACGGCGCGCTGTTCGTGCTCGGCGAATGCGGGCTCATCCGGAAGCCGTTCGCAATCGGCTCGAATTGCTTGGCTTTTTCGTGAATGCTTCCGCGCTTCCGCCAAAACCACGATTGATGCACGAACGGCCCATGGGCCGGGTCCATCAATCCGATGATCCCGTGATCAATATGTGAGGGCAGCTCGCACGAAAGATGCGTGATCTTGTATTTGTCGCCGAAAACGGTAAGCCCCGGCGCCGCCGTAATCGTTTGCGGCAATTTCTGTCCCGGCGCGTTCATATAAACCCAAACGTAGCCGTCCCGCTCCTCGCAGGGAAAATGCCCAGCAAAAATCCGTTCCACTTTCAACTTGTCCTGGCTCGAAAGCGAGGGAATCTCCACGCACTGTCCGCTGCACGCATCGAATCGCCAGCCGTGATAACAGCACTCCACCACTTTTCCATCGAGCCGCCCGTAAGAAAGCGGAATCCCGCGGTGCGGGCAGGAATCCCGCATCGCAAATACTTTTCCCTCGGTGGTTCTGCCCAGCACCAGCGGCACTTCCAGCAGCATCGCCGTCACCAACTTCTCTCCGCGAACCTCCGTGCTCCGCGCCGCCGGATACCAAAAATCCCACAAAAACCCGGCATCCGCCTGCGCCGCAGCATCCTGCGCTTCGGCATCCATCCGCATCATCGTTCGTACCGCTTCGCTCATAAGCGCTTCGCCGCTGCTCTTGTAGGGGCCGCCTTCCGAGGCGGCCCGCGCCATCGCAATCGCATCGTAGTATACCGCCTCACTCGGGAGCAACCGCGGCAGGGTCGCAGTGCCATTTCGATAGACGATTCACTTTGCAATTGCATTCTTCCAATAATGGAGCTATAATACTCCGTACTTGGAGACATACCAGGAGGACCACGTGGCCACACTCCATCGGCTGCCCGCCGGCATTGCCTGGGAAAAACCGGCGGATCTTTCCGATAAGGATGTTTTGAAACGGTTGAGTCCATCGGCAGTGAAAGCCTTTTTGAGAATCCGCGAGCTTTGGGAATTGCGGGATGAAGATGCCCGGCGAGTGCTGGGCGGCATGTCCAACGGCGCATTTTACGAATGGAAGCGAAAAGTGCGCGCCTCGCTTGACCAGGACCGGCTGACAAGGATTTCCGTACTGACCGGGATTTTTAAGGCCTTAAATATCCTTTACAGCAAAAAACTCGCCGACCGCTGGGTTCAGTTGCCAAATGAAAATCCCATGTTTGAGGGGGAAACTCCTCTTACCTACATGATGAAAGGCGGCCTGCCCGCCATGCTGCGTGTCAGGCAGCTTCTAGATTCACGCCGCGGAGGGCGATAGGTGCTTCCCAGCCTTTCCGACTTGTCCCGCAATAATACGCATCGCTTGATCCCCTCCCGCTTCGGCGACAAAGACGACAGTGTTCTCACGAGGCTGACCGATGATCCCGATGACTTGAACGCTCTATTCGAGCTTGAAGGAGCCACCAACGACCGCCTTCTCGGCGAAGCTGGGCTTCTTCCCGGCATTTCCGTTCGGGAGCTCGTGTTTGGTCTTTCTTACTCCCACATTGTCAACGCGGCCTTCACGCATACCCGCCCCCTCGGAAACCGTTTCAGCGGGCCAGAACGGGGCGCTTGGTATGCGGGGTTCTCCCTTCAAACCTCGGAGATCGAAGTCGCCTACCACAAGAGTAAGGAACTGCAGGAAATCAAGTGGGAGCAGGAGGAGATTTTTATCTATGTCGATTTCCTCGCTGACTTCCGCGGAAAGTTTCACGACCTTCGCGATGATCGCACCTTTCAAAGTTCCTTGGATCCAGCTAGCTATACCGTTTCACAACAGGTGGCCAGGGAACTTCTTGAAGCAGGATCGGCTGGAGTCGTTTATCCCAGCGTGCGGCACAAAGCAGGTACCTGCATCGCCTGCTTCAGGCCAGCCCTGGTAAACAATGTTCGCAAGGGCTCCCGGGTATCCATCACCTTCAAGAACGCGTTCGCCCCACCCATCATTAAGGAAGCCAAATAACCATCCGCGTCTGATTTGCACGTTTGTGAATTCGGCGCTATTCTTATGGCAGAGCAACTCGATGTACGCCGCATTCTATTAGCTGACTTGTCTCCTCCCATTCTGGGAGCTCCGCACTTCTTTGCAAACTGGAAATACTGTTTCACTTGATTCCTTTTTCTTTTCTCTTACTGAAAACTGAGAACTCATGACTGAAAACTTTTGAGGTACTGCAATGGCCGTTCTTTCGCTTACTGAAAAATTGAATCAGCTTGGCACGCGCTACGACGAACTGACGCAGCAGCTCTCTACTTCCGAAGTGGCTTCAGATTCCGCGCGCTACCAGAAAGTCGCCAAACAGCACGCCGAGCTCGAGGAAATCGTCGAAAAGCACCGCGAGTACCAGCAAATCGAGAAAGACCTTGCCGGCGCGCACCAGATGTTCATCGAAGCCGAAGATGCCGAGATGAAGCAGATGGCGCACGACGAAGAAAAGGAACTCACCGCGCGCAAGGAAACCGTCGAGCGCGAACTAAAGCTTCTGCTTCTCCCCAAAGATCCCCTCGACGAAAAAAGCGTCATCGTGGAAATTCGCGCCGGCACGGGCGGTGACGAAGCCGCTCTCTTTGCCGCCGAACTTTTCCGCATGTATTCGCGCTACGCGGAAACGCAAGGGTGGAAAGTCGAAGTGCTCGAAAGCTCTCCGTCTTCACTCGGCGGCCTCAAGGAAGTCGTCGCCGCGATTCAAGGGCAAAAAGTTTATTCAAAATTGAAATACGAAAGCGGCGTCCACCGCGTCCAGCGCGTTCCCGCAACGGAAACGCAGGGCCGCATTCACACTTCCGCCGCCACCGTCGCGGTTCTCCCCGAAGCGGACGAAATCGACATCAAAATCGAAGCCAAGGATTTACGCATTGACACCTTCTGCTCTTCCGGTCCCGGCGGCCAGTCCGTCAACACCACCTATTCCGCCGTACGCATCACGCACATTCCTAGCGGCCTGGTTGTTTCCCAACAAGACGAAAAATCGCAAATCAAGAATCGCGCCAAAGCCATGCGTGTTCTCCGCGCGCGTCTTTACGAACAAGAGCAGGAAAAACGCCAGGCCGCTCTGTCCGCAGAGCGCCGCGGCCAAATCAAAACCGGCGACCGCTCCGAAAAAATCCGCACCTACAATTTCCCGCAGAACCGCGTCACCGATCACCGCATCGGCCTGACGCTTCATCAATTGACCGAAGTTATGGAAGGCAAGCTCGGCCCGCTCGTCGACGGCCTGGTCGCACATTACGAATCCGAGCGCCTCCAACAAGAACTTGCCAGCGCGTGAGTAGGACGAACATTCTCATCTGTCTCGGTTTGGTTTTTATTGAGAACGAACGCAAGCGAAAATGCCCCTCCCACCGAAGAGTTCTCTGCGAAACTCCGCGCCCTCTGTGTCTCTGCGTTATATTTTCTTTGGTCTGTTCATGAATCGGCGACACTGAAGAAATGATCGACGTCCGCACCGTACTGAAGCAAGG
>WNGH01000300.1_pt1 | contig 40343 bp, 40 predicted proteins | sample 5400631 | NCBI WGS metagenome assembly WNGH01 (sample SAMN13153373, study PRJNA577476) | soil metagenome | isolation source: 115 cm soil or saprolite under Garry oak tree replicate 1 | place: USA:California | collected 2016-06-15 | reverse complement strand
CTTTAACACGCCGAGGGTAGTCCAGTGAGCGCCGTTCGCCGGGCCGTCCCGCCCAGGGGCGGGGTAAGGAGGACACCCCCTCCCAGCCTCCCCCGCCTGGCGGGGGAGGTGACTGGTCACCCCCGCCCCGGGGCGGGGGCCGGGGGGTGGGGGGCAGACCCTTCCCGGAGGGGAGGCATGGCCTCCCCCTTCCCGGGGAAGGGGGATGGGGGGAAGGTAGTCCAATGAGCGCGGCGCTGATTGCCGAAGGCCTCCATACCTTCTACGGCAAGAGCCACATCCTGGACAACGTCGGCCTGGAGGTCGCGGAAGGTGAGATCACGGCATTGCTGGGCCGCAACGGAGCCGGCAAGACCACCACCTTGCGCACCCTGATGGGCTTGACGCCGGCGCGCCATGGGCGCGTGACCATCTTTGGCGCCGATGCCACCCATTGGCCGACCTACCGGATCGCCGCCAGCGGCGTCGGCTATGTTCCGGAGGGGCGAAGAATTTTTGCCAATCTGAGCGTCGAGGAAAATCTGAAGGTGCCGCTGGAGCGCGGCGGACCTTGGACGATCGCGCGGATCTACGAGCTGTTTCCGCGCCTGGCGGAGCGCCGGCTCAGCCGCGGGCGGCAGATCTCGGGCGGCGAGCAGGAGATGCTGTCGATCGGCCGCGCGCTGCTGCTTAACCCCCGTCTGCTTATTCTCGACGAGCCGTCGCAGGGCCTGGCTCCGCTGATCGTTCGGGATGTTTTTCGCGTGGTGACGAAGATGCGCGACGAGGGCATTTCGGTGTTGCTGGTCGAGCAGAACGCCCGCATGACGCTTGAGATCGCCGATCATGCTTACGTGCTGGACAACGGCGTCATCGCCTATTCGGGAAACGCCCGTGAACTGGCTGCCGACGAAAGTCGCGTGCAAGCCTTGACCGGCGCCAGCGCGGTGTGCCGGACCCCTTCGTGACCGGCTTACCCGCCTCGGCGGCGCGTCGTCAAACGTCCTTTGTCAGCCATGCCAGAACCTCCGCCGCGTTCTGGTCGGGGGGGAACACCGGATAAAATACCTTCCCGATCCGGCCGTCATCAGCGATGAGGGTCAGGCGCTTGAACAACTCCATCCCCGCCACGGTGAACGTCGGTAACTGCAAGCTGTCTTTCAGCCGCAGCGAGCTGTCGCTGAGCAGTTCGAACGGCAAGTGCAACCTGTCGCGAACTTCGCGTTGGTACTCGGTCGTTTGCGCGCTCAGGCCTAACACCCGGCTGTTCAGCGCGGTCAGCTCGGCGTAGTGATCGCGGAAGCTGCACGACTGCGGCGTACAGCCGCGGGCGCCGGGAATTCCATCCCAGCCCTCGGGCAAGGAAACCCCGGGTCGCCCCGTCATCGGATAGACGTAGATGACCCACCGGCCGCGCAAGCCGGCCAGATTCACGCGGGCGCCGGCGGTGCTGGTGAGCAGCAGGTCGGGCAGCATCGCACCTTCCAGATGAGCGGCCGCGCCGTCGTCGACGGGTGCGGGCAGACCGGGCGGCAGCGCGGAGAAATTCGTATTCAAGGGGGCTCCTGTCGATTCGCGAGGCGTCGTCTTCAGTTTCTCACGGAGCAGGCCCGACCACCACCGTCAGGCGCGGCTTCGGCGAAGGCGGTCGGCAGTCCGGGCGTTCGCGCTTCCGGCCGAGGGCCAATGATCGCCCTGGCCAAAAGGCCGATCGCCGCGGCACGCCGCCGCGACCGCGGCGGCGCACTGCTAAACTCGGCCCATGTGGCAAAGCCGCCTCTCCGAGCTGCTTGCGCAGCGCCAATTCGTCCGCTTCTGGCTGGCCCGACTGGCCGGCACCATGGCCAATCAGATGCTCATGGTGGCCGTCTCCTGGCAGATGTACGACCTCACCTCCAGCGCCTGGGACCTCGGCCTGGTCGGGCTGTTCCAGTTCCTGCCGGCGCTGCTGATGACCCTGCCCGCCGGCCATGTGGCCGACCGGCTGCACCGCGGCCGCATCTTCGCCGCCTGCATGCTGGCGCAGGCGGCAGTGGCGCTGCTGCTGGCGGCGGCGGACCAGGGCGGCTTTGCCACGCGCGGCCTGATCCTCGCCGTGTCGGTGGTGCTCGGCGTGGCGCGCGCATTTCAAATGCCCGCCCAGCAGGCGCTGGGCCCGGCGCTGGTGCCGCAGGAATTGCTACAGCGCGCCATTGCGCTTAGCGCCGGCGGCATACAGGCCGCCATCGTCGGCGGGCCGGCGCTCGGCGGCGTGCTCTATGCGGCCGGTGCCACGACCGTCTATGTCTGTGGCGCGATCCTCTTGCTGCTGTCGGGCGCGCTCAGTCTGACCGTGCGTTACCGCCGGCAGCAATTCACCGTCGCAGCCACCTGGCATACCGTCTTCGCCGGGGTGGCCTTCGTCTGGCAACGCAAGGTGTTGCTCGGCGCGACTTCGCTGGACCTGTTTGCGGTGCTGTTGGGCGGAGCCACCGCCTTGCTGCCCATCTATGCCAAGGACATGTTGCATGCCGGGCCCGCGGGCCTGGGACTGTTGCGCGCGGCGCCGGCGGCCGGCGCCCTGGCGATGTCGCTGGCGCTGACCCGCTGGCCGCTGCACCGCCGCGTCGGCTACCGGCTGTTGGCGGCTGTCGCGCTGTTCGGGCTGGCCACCGTGGTGTTCGGCCTGTCCAGCCATTTCGGCCTGTCGCTGACGGCGCTGGCGATTACCGGCGCGGCGGACAGCATCAGCGTGGTGACCCGCCTGACCCTGGTGCAGATCGAAACGCCCGACGAGATGCGTGGCCGCGTCGCCGCGGTCAACTCGATCTTCATCGGCGCATCGAACCAGTTGGGCGAATTCGAATCCGGCGCCACCGCCGCGCTGTTCGGCCCGGTGGGCTCGGTGGTGCTCGGCGGCATCGGCACCGTGCTCGTCGCGCTGGCCTGGTTGCGGCTGTTTCCCGCCCTGGCACGGCGCGACCGCATGGTTTGAAACCGCCCCGTTTCAGCCGCGCCGCCAGGGCAACGGCGCCGTTGCCCGTCCCGCGGCCACTCCCCGAATTCTGCGAGCGAAGCCGGCCTGTCGTGGCAGCGCGGCATCGTCGCCGACTTGCACGCCGAGCAGGCGGCCAGAACTCGCGCACCGACCTTAGGAACTAATCAGAATGAATACTTGACCGACACGTCCCACATGTTCGCCTTGATCGAACCGCTATTTCCGGTTCCCCAGACGTCGTCGTTGGTGACTTTGCCGAAGTCTTCGTATCCGAGCCGGGCTCCCAACTGCTTGGTGAATGCGTATTCGGCTCCCACGCCGAGGAAGAGGCCCGAATGGTGAGTATCGCCCGTCGATGCACAGACTCCGCCAAGGCAAAGGTCGCCGCCCTTGGTGGTATTGCGCACCGCACCGACCTTGCCGAACAAGGAGAAGCCGTTGCCATAAGGCACGGTCCCGACCGCCGCGACATACCAGTTGTCGATCTTTGCGGTGACGTCGCCGGCCAAAGTCTGTACGCCGTTGGTCGCGGAAATGTTCGCTGAATATTTGTCGCCGAGGTCGTTATAGCCCAGTTCAAGGCCCCAGTGAGGGGTGTACTGATAGCCCAGGAACAGTTTGTAGGCGGTGTCCTTGGTCTTGCCTTCGCTGCCGTTAACGGAAATGCCCGAAACGGTTGCGCTCACGCCCGGAATCGACGCATGCCCTTGGCCGACGCCGATGCCGACGTAACCTTGGGCGCTCGCACCCGCTGCACATAGGACACCCGCTGCCATCACTGCCACGGCGACCGGCGTCTTGACTGACTTCATTGTTGGCTCCTTACACGAGTAATTTGTTGTGTTGACGAACATTTGCCGTAGCGACAAATCCGACCCCGATCAACGTCGTCCTGTTGCGGCGGCATCACAGCCGCAAGGTACCGCTCGCTGCGAGAATAGGTCCCCGGCCAGCGGCTCGCAATAGCGAGATGCGGCATGCCGCGTCCGCCTGTCGTGTTCCCCCGCCAGATTCGTCGGAAGCGCCCGACGGACTTCTTCGCTTGGGGCCTGAAAGCCTGCAACGACAAGACATCCATGACTGCCCGCGGTGCAGGGTCGGATCGGCCTCCTTCATTTGATCGCGCCGACGGTGAAGCCGGCCACGAACCGATCGACGAAGAGCTTGAACAGCACGGCGATGGGGATGCTGACGAGCAGGCAGGCGCCCATCAGCGAGCCCCAGAAATTGACGTCGCCGCGCACCAGGAAGGTCGGTACGCCGACGCTGACCGTGTATTGCGACGAGGTGGTGATGAAGGTCAGCGCATAGACGAATTCCTGCAGCACCAGTTGCTCTCCTTGAAGGACGTCAGCATCCAGTAGAAGGGGAAGGCGCAGAAGGCGACGAAGCCGGCGAGCAGGCCGAAATGGCCGGTCTCGCGAAGAGTGACTGGCGTTCCGCTCGGCAACTATTTGCTTTCCTGCTTAGCAATGATCCTCAGCATGTCATTCCGGGGCCGCGAAGCGGAACCCGGAATCCAGAAAACACGTCCTAATCCCCCCTGGATTCCGGGTTCTGCCCTGCTGGGCAGCCCCGGAATGACGATCTTCCCCGGTGACCCTTGCCGCCTGACGATCATTGCTCATCATGTCTGTTTTTGATCGAAACGGCTTGACGATAGTTTCCCGCTTTCAAACAGTTCAGTGCGTCGGCATGACGAAGGCATCGGCGGCCGGTCGCTCGTCGCCGAACCAGCGCGTGGTCACGGTCTTGAGGCGGCTGTAGAAGCGCACGCCCTCGAGGCCGTGGATGGCATGATCGCCGAACAGCGAATGTTTCCAGCCGCCGAAGCTGTGGAAGGCCATCGGCACGGGGATGGGCACGTTGATGCCGACCATGCCGACCGTGGCGCGGCGCGCGAATTCGCGCGCCACCGCGCCGCTGCGCGTGAACACCGCCGCACCGTTGCCCAGCTCGTGGGCGTTGACCAGGCCGACCGCGGCGGCCAGGTCGGCGACGCGCACGACGCACAGCACCGGTCCGAAGATCTCCTCGCGGTAGATGCGCATCGCCGGCTGGACGCGGTCGAACAGGCAGCCGCCGAGGAAGAAGCCGGCGGCGTGACCGGCAATCCGACAGTCGCGGCCATCGACCACCAGTTCGGCGCCTTCGTCGACGCCCAGATCGACGTAGGCCCTGACGCGCGCCAGATGTTCGCCCGTCACCAGCGGCCCCATCTCCGCCGCGCGGTCGGTGCCTGGGCCGATGACCAGCCGGCGCACGCGCTCGGCGACGCGCCGCACCAGCTCGTCGGCGATGCCGCCGACGGCGACGGCCACCGAGATCGCCATGCAGCGTTCGCCGGCGGAGCCATAGGCGGCGCCGACCAGCGATTCGACGGCCTGGTCGAGATCGGCGTCGGGCATGACAACGAGATGATTCTTGGCCCCGCCCAATGCCTGCACGCGCTTGCCGTGGGCACTGGCGGTGGCATGGACGTGACGCGCGACCGGCGTCGAGCCGACGAAGCTGACGGCGGCCAGGCGCGGATCGGCCAGCAGGGCGTCCACCACGAGCTTGTCGCCGTGCAGGACATTGAATACGCCGGCCGGCAGGCCGGCCTCGGCGAGCAATTCGGCCAGGACCAGGCTCGGCGACGGATCCCGTTCCGAGGGCTTTAGGATGAACGTATTACCGCAGGCCAGCGCCACGGGGAACATCCACATCGGCACCATCACCGGGAAGTTGAACGGCGTGATGCCGGCGCAGATGCCGAGCGGCTGGCGCAGCGAGTAACTGTCGATTCCGCTGCCGACCTGGTCGGAGTGCTCGCCCTTGAGCAGGTGAGGAATGCCGCAGGCGAACTCCACCACCTCGAGCCCGCGCTGCAACTCGCCCCGTGCATCGGCCAGCACCTTGCCGTGCTCGCGAGTGATCAGGGCGACGATCTCCGCGGCGTTGCGCTCAAGCAGTTCCCTGAACCTGAACAGGATGCGGGCGCGCTGCGGCGGCGGCATCTCCGCCCACTGCGGCTGCGCGGCGGCGGCGGCCGTCAGGGTGGCATCGACATCCGCCGCGTCGCCGAGCGGCACGCGCGCCACCACCGCGCCGGTGGCCGGGTTGTAGACGTCGCCCCAGCGCCCGGCGCGGCCAGGGTGTCGGCCACCGCCGATGAAATGGCTCAGCGCCGGCGGCGGTTCCGGCACCAGCGCCTTAAGGCTCATCCCTCGGTCTCCTCGACGACTTGCAGAGGACAGGCGCCCGACCCGACCCGACTCGACAAACGCGATCATGACAGCCCGCCGCGTGGCAAGCAGTAAGGCGAGCAGTCCTTGCCCTGGGCCTACGGTTGTCCGGTCCGCACCTTGGTGCGGTCTCCTGTTTCGATTATAGAAAGCCGGCAGAAACTCGCCTGCCCAATCGGCTCGGATCGACGCTTGCCGGCGGCCGTGACGTCACGGCCGGCCCGGCCCGGCCCAGCCCAGCCCGGCAAGGGCTGCGCAGTCGGTAAGTGTGGCTCACTGCCCGAACCCTTGCCGTTGCGTCCAGGCGCTTTGCCGTCCCGGCAGAGGCGGGCGGCGAAACTGGGCTACACGTCGTGCGGGGTTGATCTTGCCTTCCGCGATGCAGCGATGAACGCGCCCGGCTTCAACAAGATGGGTTGGCCTTGCCGGTCCGAACTCCTGCCGACATTCCGGGCGATTGGCGTGGATGTCAGGTCCTCGGCCAAGGAGACCGACACGAACCGCTGTTACGGTATTTCTTGCATCCCTCGGGACTGTCCGCATCCGAAACCAGCGGCAGCCCTGCGTGATTGAGAAGGTAAATGACAAATGATGTATGTTACCGATTCGGAACATCGGGGAGTTCAACGTGGGGCAGACTGCGGAAACAGTTGCAATCTATTGGGATTTCGAAAATCTTCATGCCAGCCTCGTCGATCAGGCGCAAGGGGCTGGTACGTATTCGACCAACAGATTCCGGCCGCAAGACGCGATCATCGACATATCGACCATCATCGAGTTTGCACTGTCGGTGGGGCCGATCGCCATCAATCGGGCCTTTGCCAACTGGGTGTCGTTCAACCGGTACAAGACGCCGCTTCTCCAATCGGCCATTGAACTGATTCAGGTTTTCCCGCCCGGGGCGAATGCCAAAAACGGCGCAGACATCAAGCTGTGCCTCGACGTGGTGGATGACATGGTGCGCTTCCCGCACATCGGCACGATCATCGTGGTGGGTGGCGACAGCGACTACATGCCCCTGTCTTACAAAGTCAAGGCGGCGGGACGTACGCTGATCGGCATCGGTAGTCTCGGGTCAACAAATCAGCACTGGGCGCGCAGCTGCCATGAATTCAAGTTCTATGAGTCGCTGCTAAATCCCACTCCCGTGTCCACTGCGCCTTGCCCGGCACCTGCGCAGGCGCCTACCTCCGAGCCGACGGCCCCGGCCAATGATTCTCCGGAACAGTCGACCGGAACGAATGGGTTTTGCGCGCCGGAGGAAGCGGAGGAGCTTCGCGAACTTGTGGTCATGGCCGTCGACGCTGAAGCTCGACAACAAGCGGCGCGTGAGCTAGTGAACAAGGCAATTACGCGGCTGACCCAGACGCGCGGTGAAACATGGATTCACAAGGCCCGCTTGCGCCCGTACATCCAGCGTATGGATCCCACCTTCCATGAATCGAGCTTCGGGTTTGGCAGCTTCAACGAAATGCTCGCATCGATGAGCGACCTCGTTGAAACCCGCCGGGGCGAGTTCGACCACGAGCTTCGGTTGCGCGGCGACGCCCTGCCTCTGGATCAAGGAACTTCAACCTGAGCCAGCGCCAACCCTTTAACAGATTGACAACTCTCGACGCCCGGCTTGCGGAGTGTCATTTGAGCGTTCGCAACGTGTTTGGGCTGGGAGCGACTATTCGGCTTTTTGTGAAATTGATCGTTGGCCGATCAATCACGTCATGCAGATGCGGAAGGCGGAAAAGTCCGACAAACTCCCACCAAGGTGATCGGCGCGAAAGGCTCAAACTCGGCCGGAGCGGTCATTGGTGAGCTAATGACCAATCCATATGGGCAACCAGTTTGAAGGACCGCTTCCAAAATTTCAGAACCGTCACTTTCGACCCACTCTGGGCGTCCACCGTGTTTGATAGAAGTCAATCAAATAGTTGTACATTGGGTTGTGATTTGGCCCAAATATCTAATCTCGGCCCTATATTCCTTACAATGGCATATTCATATCCGGCGCAAACAGACGCTCCCGTAACTGTAGTATCCGCCGCCGAGTTTCCAGCACGGCACCGTGGCCCGAGTGCGCCGTGGTTCGGGTGTTGCCCTGGTTCGGGTAGCTCTGAACTGGTAGTCATGGTACCGTAGCGCGCACCGGTTAAGGGGGGAAGGGCTGCACACTTTGGATACGGCAGACTTGGTATTTCTCCATCTTTCGGATATTCACTTCCGAAAAGGGAGATATGGTGACGCTCACGATGAAGACAGAGTACTTCGAAACGAGCTCCAGTTGGACCTACGACGACTTCGAGCCAATTTGCCCAAAGTGGATGGAATTGTCATTTCCGGTGACGTGGCATTCGGAGGAAAGGTGGATGAATACGAATATGCACATGGCTGGATCGAGAGCACGCGTGAACTGATTGAATGTCCTCTCAATGGGGTTATGGTGACCCCAGGTAACCACGACATTGACCACGCAATCGTTCCAGCCGATGGCGCGGTTGACTTGCTGCATGAGGAAATTCGGAAGGCAGCTAATACGCAACAGTGCAACGAACGTTTGGCTACAAGTTTGCGCGACCCCGATAAGGGGGAAGCGTTGTTTAGCCCCCTGGCAGCCTATAATGAGTTCGCAAGCAAATATGGCTGTCGGGTACACCGGGAGTCTCCGTACTGGGAGCGCGACTTTAGGCTCCGGGACGGGACCATAATTCGGTTTCGGGGCATAACGACCACGCTGCTCTCGAGCGCACGGGATAACTATAACAGTCATAGAATGCTGTACGGCGGTGCGCAGCTTTCAATCTTGCGCGAGCCAAATGTGCGCCATGCCATTGTGGGTCACCACCCTCCCTCTTGGACAATAGACAGCGATGACGCAGACCATGTTCTTGCAAGCCTGACGTGCTTGCAGATTTTCGGTCATAAGCACGAGGCTGAGCATTGGCTCGTGTCGGTTGGTCATAGCGTGCGAATCATCGCCGGCGCAGTTCACCCCTCCCGCAATGAATCTACCTGGCAGCCCAGGTACTCGGCATTTGCCATTAGTGCCATCGATGATAGAAATCTAGCGCTCCGCATCTTTCCACGTCGCTGGTCAGGCGAGGAACTGATGTTCATTGGAGACTTTAATTCTCAGGGCCATGACTACCGAGATTACACGTTGCAAGTCCCACCGCGACAGTCATAAGGAGTCGGACAATGTCATTCCATCCACATTTTGCAGATTGGTATCGTTTGGCGGGCGTTACGCTTCTTGACGGAATACTCGAAAAGCGATGGGCAGGAATAAAAGCGGTTGTGGAAAAGCCTGCCGCTCACCTAGTACTGGACTTAGCCAAACTATTCGTACTGCAAAACGCGACTGATGCACTAGTGCCTCCAGAATTCCGCGCGCCATTTAGCGACCGCGATGACAGCTTCCCTTCTAGAGATAACCTTCTGGAATTGCGCGTCCTTGCGGGTGCAGCGCTGCACCTGATCATTGAGCAAGGTGGTCCTCATTCGAATCTAGCGGCGCTTGCGCTCACATGTGGATCCTTCGGCCCCCGTGAATCGGTCTTGCTAGAAGCTGAGCATTTGGAAGTGGCTGAACGCTTTCTAGTAAAGCGGTCACGGGATCTGCACCAAACAGCAAATCTGGCAAACACCAAGGTGCCACATTTCACGAAAGAGAAACTCACGGAGCGTCTTCCACTAAGTATCTTTGCGACAAATCAGACTGGACCAATTCACGAGCCATTGTTGTCGCAGCTCGCCGAGATTGCTTCAGGCTTTTCAACAGCGTTGGACCAAGCCACAGCGGCAATTACGCAGTTGTCGCACACGGTCAACGTGCGTGGTGAGGAAATCGACGTTCTTTGGTGGCTTCAGAATGCCTTCAGCCGAGATATTCAAAAGTCCTTTTCAGAAATTGGCTACCGTGCCGCCGCCCTAATCCTTCCAATGGAAGTGGCTGACCTCACATTCTTCGTGCCAGGTCCGATAAACGTCGTGGCGGTACTTGTGCATGCGCTTCAACTTTCCGGTGCTTCGTCGAGCGCAGAAGAGGTATCCCTTGCCGAATCAACGAATGCTTGTGCGAAGGAATGGCGCGAAGCCGTGCGCGCGCGGCAGGATTTTGGTGCGGTCGGGCTGCTGACCCCCGTTCTTCTGGGAATTCAAAAATCGCTTGAAACTGATGGTCAAGAAGATTGGTTTCCTGTGTATCGGAAGGCATGTGACGTACCGGTCGACAAGCGATACCCAATCCTAAAAATTGCGATACAGATGTACCGAGAGCGGATGTTGCTAAGAGCGGTCGAAGAGGCGCAACGTGAGTGACATTGCCTGCACGCGCGAGGGGTGCCAGATAGCGTCCACTGGGAAGTGCCTCGAAGGGTTCGATCCAACGAGCACATGCCCGTACCAGCAAAATTCCACATTGGCACATACAACTGCGGACCCGACTGATACCCCATTCGTCGACTTGCCCACGGGAGAGGCGCTAACTGAGGTCGAGGCTTCAGAGCTAACACGTCAGGCGATTACGCGCGTAGTCGTCCTGGCGGGTCCCTCCGGTAGCGGAAAAACTACTATCCTGACCAGCTTGTTTGAGGCGTTCTTTGATGCTCCGTTCGGGAATTTCCGATTTGCCGGGTCCGCAACCTTGGTAGGTTTCGAGAGACGGTGCCACGACTCGAGGGTTGTGTCGGGACGCAATAAGCCTCACACGATCCATACCAAAGTATCCGATACGGTGGATTTTCTTCATCTGCGACTGGTACCTGCATCGCACGGAGTGTTCAGGAAGCAAAATCTGCTGCTGTCTGATATTTCTGGGGAGCGATTCCGTGCGCTGCGGGACTCGTCCGAGGCCATCACGGGCATGCCCATGCTGCGTCGCGCGGATGCATTCTGCATCGTTGTTGACGGAGAAAAGCTCGCGAACCCTGCCGAACGCCATTCCGTCGCGTATGACGCTAGAGTGTTGCTCCGCTCCCTGTTTGAAGCTGGCGCATTATCCCCCAAGTGCACAATTCAAATCGTACTCTCAAAGTGGGACGTCGTTCAGGCGTTGGCGAATCCGAACAATACTTTGGCCTACATCGCGGACATGAAGAAAATGTTGAACAGGCTCGTTGGCAGCAACGTGCTTGTCCAATTCTTTGAAATTGCAGCCAGACCGGAAAACCCGAAGGTTCCCTTTGCATTTGGTCTGCCGACACTCTTGCGCTCTTGGATGGACGAACCTCCGACACGTTCACGAGCACGAATCTATTTGCCGTCGCTAAATCAGCAAACGCGTGAAGCTACGCGATTCGTAGCGTCTGCGATATCAAGGGCGCGACTGGAGGAGCTATATGATGTCCACTGGGTCTAGACTTCTACTGGTGGGGCTTCGGGGATCGGGGAAAACCAGCTATTTGGCGGCCCTCTGGCACTTGGTGGAGTCGGGTGAGTGCCCGACCGCACTAGTATGCCCGAAGCTCCAACCGGACCGCGAGTACCTTAACGGCATTCGCGACAGGTGGCTACGGCTCGTGCAGGTGGGGCGAACCTCTCTCCGCACACCAGCGACCGTGTCGCTGCATCTCGCTGACGCAGCAACATCGTCGAACATTGCCCTTACGGTACCGGATCTTTCGGGAGAGCTGTTTCGGCTTCAATGGGCGACTCGTAAGGCCACGATTCATTATGCTAGCTTCGCTAGTGAGTGCTCTGGGCTAGTACTCTTCGTTCATCCGGATGGCGTCAAGCGGACGCCGCGGATTCCCATTCCCGCCGATTCAACTTCCATACATGACGAACAAGTTGGGGCTCACGGAGTTACACCTGTTGGTCTAGTTGAAATGGGCGAGGCGACCATAGAGCAGACGAACCCGTGGACGCCTGATCAAACGTCTACGCAAATTCAGCTCGTTGAACTGCTGCAGTTTGTGTACTTTCTGCAAACGGCTACGACTCGACCGCGAGTTGCCATAATTATCTCGGCGTGGGATCTTGTTCGCGAGGCAGTGCTGCCAATTTCCTGGGTTGAACGGCGCCTTCCTTTGCTCCACCAATTCTTGGTCGCAAACGCGGATTCGGTTCTATTTAGAGTCTACGGAGTAAGTGCCGTAGGTGGAGATTTAGAAAAGGACATTGTACGTCTACGCGATGAACCGTTTCCTTCGAAAAGAATAAAGGTTGTTGACCAAACTCTTGAATCAAATCACGACTTAACTGCTCCCATTCGGTTCGCTTTGGGCTTGGCGGACAAGCAATTGGCCACGGGATCGCAAAGCTAACATGGAAGAAGCTATAGAGCTTCATCAGGCTCTACACGGATATGGGGATGGGCACCAACTCATCGCGTGCTCGCGAGCCCTAACACGCGAACAGCAATGGCAACTGCTCGTGATGAGTGATCTTTCTGGACCGGCCTTTCGCGTTGGCTTCGAATCCTACATCACTGGATATCCGCTAAAGACCGATGCGCCACCAAACTCAGGGGGGGCCTACTGTTTGGCAAGAACATGGTACGCGCAGGAGTTGCCAAGACCCGGTTGTGTCTGGACTCATACCTTCCTGATTTCTGATACTGAGCTTGCGCGGATTTCGGATGTTCGTATGCTACTAGCGCAGTTTCGGCGCCCACTGGCCGGCGAGGGTCCGGAAACGTACTCCGAGCCAATATATGCTCAGTCACGAAATGAAGAGCGCACCTGCAAGATTGACCAAAGGGTTAGTACGCAACTGTTCAACCTGTTATACGGCGAGCGACTGCAGCCTGTTGTAGTAACGAGCCAGAGCTCAGAGATGTTCGAGGACCTCGTCATCGCCATTTTCAATCAACAGTGGCCGCGTCTGCGGCGTAGCTTTCGGTTTTGCACCGGTGTTCTTTCCCGCCGAGATGCAATGTTTGACTTGGCCATTTCTCCACCCGACGCAATTCGCCAAATTGGCGAAAGTGAGAATTCGGTAGTGTTAAACGCGGATCGGGTAGACGCGGCGCCGAAGCTCTTGGACGAGGATTGGATACAAATCGCAATTCAAGACCTAATGTCACCAAAGGCATCCGCGCCATTGAGGCAATTTCTCTGGAAGTTTGGCCCCGATTTTCAAGACGGCAGGGCGGCGTATCGTGCCTTATGCGAAATCTTTCTCGCAATTTCTCGGACGTCAGATAGCGTCGAGCAAGCACTATCAGCAACAGCTCATTTTTTCCGCGAGCCAACTACGTGTTTGCGTTTGAAGAGGGAGCTCTTTGGAAGTGGCGGATATTACGCCGCAATGCCGAATGGTGAGCCAACCGTGCTTCGTGCGCTTGTTACTCATCCGGCTGCTGACTCTTTGCCGGAGGAAGTAGCGCATATTGAGCACCGTGCAGCTTCCCTTGCTTTGGCTGACATAACGGGTGCGGCTGAGATTGCAGCATCGGCCGCAATTGTTGGAGGCGAGAGGGCAGGTTCCTTTCTAGATGGCTTTGCCACGGGAATCAGTTCCAGTCCAATCTTCCTTTCTAGTATTCCGTTGTCGCTGACGATTGACTTGCTTAAACGACGTCCGGAGTTGGCAACGAGGCCAGAACTGTGGCGCCGCCCGGCAAGAGAACAAATGGACATTTCGGTGCAAATAGCTCTTCGAGGTGCATCGAGTCTATTTGCACAGCAAGTCATACGTGCCGTTCTTGTAGAGAAAGCGTGGCCGGCATTGCCCAACCTGTTGGCGCACTTCGGTAGTACCGCCGTCGGCTCAGTGCTCGAGTGGATAGACGAATCGAATTCATCGAGCGCATTACCGCAATCGGTTCTCGGAGCTATGCAAGAGTACCGTAGTGAGTTACTTGAGGCAGTCGGGAAGGCCAGACTTGGAGCGCGGTCGCTTCGACTGGTAGCGACGATGCTTGACCCCCGCTCAGATGACGTCCGTTCCATCCCACGTTCAACTTGGGTCCATCTTGTTGGGTCCGACATGCAACTGCCATCCAACAGCGAGCTCCGTTGTCGTACGTTCTTGCTTAGCCTTGGCCTGTCCGCGCGTGACGACAATGACGCATTGTTGGTGCGAGAAGGGTTTTCGGCCGTCTACGATGCTGCCCGACAAAACCAACTCGACGACTATTTATGGGATTACGTGGAACCATATCTACCATGGTATCTCGCCAACTGGGACAGATGTGCGCGTCTAGTGCGCGGCGTTGTGGGCATATTCTTAGAACACGATTGGCCCGTTTCAGAGTTCGTTGCTACCTTTTCTACAGAGGAGCAATTTGGTAGGGCTTTGGATGAAGCCGATCGGCGATTCTACGGCTGGCGGTATATCAAGCGAATTCGTAACTTATCGAACATTAATTCTCCAGTTCTCACACCTAGCCAGCTTGCTCTGCTAGACCGCTTTCGAGGCTGACGTCAATACACACCACGTGTGTTTGTTGGCTTGGATACCCGTTTGGGTTGGGAAGACTTATTCGTGGACCGGTGAAGCGGACGATCGTCAGTGCCCCGAATCCGCACCCGGCAAGTAGATCTGAATGGCTGTTATGGCCGATTATGCAAAGTCCTCGATTATGGAAAGCCTCGACGGTAGGCTTCCAGAAAAGCCATGGTGTGAGCGATCCTACTGTGGTTGACGTTGGCGAAGACTCGACATAATTGCGAAGGACATCCGATCCGAGACGCGATGTATCGGCGACGGTCCCGACCTGCTTTACGTTTCGCCAGATCATGGTTTGCCTGGAATCGCTTGGATCTTCACGTGACGGGCTGCGCTTGGTCGTTGCAAGAGTCGCCGCTATCGTCGAAAGTGTTCACCAGCGGCTACGATTATCGCTCGTTGATTATGGAAAGTACCATCCACGTCCATGCCGCTTCCGCTCTGCCTTCGCGGCAGATTTAGCCTTGTTGCTTTGCATAATCTGGCACTTTGCATAATCGGCCTTATGGAAAGCTTTGCATAAGGCCGATGGGCGGACGTAAGCAACGGTTACGTTGACTGCCGGAAACGTGGCGATCGGAGACGGCGACGCAACGTGGACGAATGGCAGGAGTCGAAGCCGAGTGAAGATTAATCCGCACAACAGTCGTCGGCGTCGCGTGTGGTTCGATCTTGAATGGTCGCCCGAACGTCTGGAGCAAGACCGGACCTAATCATCGGACCCATGGTCTCTTCCGGTACCCGTCGGCGAAAAGTCATCGACTCGGGGGCTACGAGTCGCGTGGAATTCCACCCGCTTTTTTGCACCTGCTCGCGAACGTCTTGTGCCGCTTGCACCAGCAGGTCGCGGATGGCTTTATGGGCTGCCTTCCCGATTTCCTCGCCGGGCGCGTCGCTGATGCTTAGCGCGGCCGAGCCCTCCCGGTGTGCCAGAGCAGGCCGGCGAGCAGGGCGAAGGGCAGCAGGGATAGGCCGTCGGCGTATTGGCCGGCGAAGAAGGCGTTGCGTTCGCCGGCCCAGCGGCCCAGCGCGGCGTCGAGCCCGGTCATCAGGCCGGCGCCGACGGCGATGACGATGCCGGCCAGGGCGCCGCCGGCGATGTAGCCCGAGGCCAGCAGCGCGCCGGGACCGCTATCGGCTTCGCCGCCGTCGGCCGCCGGCGCAGCGGCGGCGCGGCTTAGCCGGTAGGCGTCGACGCGGCGGCGCAGCAGGCCGCCGACGAAGATCGGCGCCGAAGAGGACAGCGGCAGGTAGAGCCCGACGGCGAACGGCAACGCGGCCAGGCCGGCCATCTCCAGCACCAGCGCGATGGCCACGCCGAACAGCACCAGGGTCCACGGCAGGCGGCGGTCGAGCATGCCCTTGATGATGTATGACATCAGCACGGCCTTGGGAGCGTCGAACTTGCGCACCTCGCTGCCGTCGGGGCGCCGCGAGTGGCTGCCGTTGATGCCCGGATCGACGAACCAGACGGCGCGGCCGGCTGCGTCGGCGAGGTATTTACCGGCCGGTCCGCCCTCGCCGTCGGCCTTGCGGAAGACACGGTAAGTCTTGTGGTCGGCGTCGGCCTGGGGGCCGCTCAACGCCTCGGCGGCGCCGAGCCGGGAAGGGTCCACGCTCAGCCCCGGGGCGACTTCGGCGGCCGGCACGTAGACCGTCGCCGCCTCGTTGAGGGCCAGCAGCACCGGCCCCAGCGCCAGCGCCGAGAGCAGGGCCCCGGCGAGGATGGCGAGCTGCTGCAGGCGCGGCGTGGCGCCGACCAGGAAGCCGGTCTTGAGGTCCTGCGAGGTGGCCCCGGCATTGCTGGCGGCGATGCAGACGATGGCGCCGACCGACAGCGCCGTGACGTAGTATTGGCCGCCGCTCCAGCCGACCAGCAGGAAGATCAGGCAGGTCAGCAGCAGGGTTGCAATTGTCATACCAGAGACCGGATTCGAGGACGAGCCGATCTCGCCGGTGAGGCGCGACGAGACGGTGGCGAAGAGGAAGCCGAAGACGAGGATCAGCAGCGCGCCGAGGGCGTTCATCTGCAGCGGCGCGGCCAGCGTGATGGCGGCGATGATCGCCAGGCAGCCGATCAGCACCCAGGCTAAGGGGATGTCCCGGTCGGTGCGCGCAGCGCTGCCGCGGGCATTAGTGCCGAGTCCGGCCATGCCGGCGCCGAGGCTGCGCCAGATCGTCGGCAGGGCGCGCAGCAGGCTGATGATGCCGCCCGCGGCGACCGCGCCGGCACCGATATAGAGCACGTAGGCGCTGCGGATCTCGCCCGGCCCCATGGCGGCGATCGGCTTGGTCGCCGGCGCCAGCGGCGTCGCCAGTCCGTCGCCGAAGAAGCTGATCAGCGGGATCAGGACGAGGTAGGCGAGCACGCCGCCGGCGCACATGATCGAGGCGATGCGCGGCCCGATGATGTAGCCGACGCCGAGCAATTCCGGCGAGACTTCAATAGCTACCGAACCGCCCTTGTAGGCGGCGCCGAGGCTGGCGCCCGGCACGTCCTTCCAGCCCTTCAGGGCGACGTTGGCGACCTTGTAGGCGAGGCCGACGGCGAAGCCCCGGAACACCGTCGCGGCGCGCCGTCCGGCGTCGCTGCCGCTCGCACCGGCCGCCGCGGCGGCCTTCAGCACCTCGGCGCAGGCGGTGCCCTCGGGATACCTGAGTTCGTCGTGGCTGGCGACGATCAGCGTCCGTCGCAGCGGGATCATCATCAGGATGCCGAGCAGGCTGCCCAGCACCGCCACCAGGGCGACGCGGGCCAGGTCGAGATCGAAGCCGAGGATAAGGATCGCCGGCATGGTCACGCCGAGGCCGAAGGCGATCGATTCGCCGGCCGATCCGGCGGTCTGGACGATGTTGTTTTCGAGTATCGTCGCCTCGCGGGCGCCGGCGCGGTGCGCCAGGCGGAACACGGTGACGGCGATCACCGCCGCCGGTATCGAGGCGCTGACCGTCAGGCCGACCTTGAGCACCAGATAGAGCGACGAGGCGCCGAAGACCAGGCCGAGGACGACGCCGAGCAGCAAGGCCCGCAGCGTCAGTTCGGGCGGCTGGGCCGAGGCGGGTATGAAGGGGCGGGGCAGCGGCATCGGGCATCACCCTCCGAATCGCGTTGCGGCGCGCTGCCGCGGCGGGCACAGACTATCGCACAGCCGGCGCCCGGCGCCAATCGGCGGCGCGCCGGCGGCGGCGGATGCGATAATCGACATTGATGAACGACGAAGACTACATGGCGGCGGCGCTCGAACTGGCGCGCCAGGCGGCGACCCTCGACGAGGTACCGGTCGGCGCCGTGGTCGTCTGCGCCGGCGAGATCGTCGGGCGCGGCTTCAACCAGCCGATTGGCAGCAGCGACCCCAGCGCCCATGCCGAGATCATGGCGCTGCGCGATGCCGGCCGGCGCCTGGCCAACTACCGCCTGCCGTGCTGCACGCTCTACGTGACGCTCGAGCCCTGCGTCATGTGCAGCGGCGCGATCATGCACGCCCGCATCGCCCGGGTCGTCTTCGGCGCGCCGGACCCCAAGACCGGGGCCGCCGGCAGCGTCGTCGACCTCTATGCCGACGAGCGCCTCAACCACCATGCGGATGTCATCGGCGGGGTGCGGGCCGCGGAGTGCGGCGCCCTGCTCTCGGAGTTCTTCGCCGCGCGCCGCGCCAGGACGGCCGTCGCCTGATGCAGATCCTCGTCGCCGTGCCGTCCCAGAGCCTCGAGCTCTTCGATGACGAGGGCATTCTGCTGCGCCGCTATGCGGTGTCGACGGCCCGCCTGGGCACGGGCGAAGAGACCGGCAGCCACCGGACGCCGCGCGGCCGCCACCTGATCCGGGCCAAGATCGGCGCCGGCCGGGCGGAGAACACGGTGTTCGTCGGCCGCCGCCCGACCGGCGAGACCTGGACGCCGCAGTTGGCCGCCGCCGAGCCGCAGCGCGACTGGATCCTGACCCGGATTCTGTGGCTGTCGGGCTGCCAGCCGGGCTTCAACCGCCTCGGCCGGGTCGACACCATGCGCCGCTACATCTACCTGCACGGCTGTCCCGACACGATGCCGATGGGCGTGCCGGCTTCGATCGGCTGCGTGCGGATGCGCAACCGCGACATCGTCGAGCTGTTCGACCTCGTCCCCTGCTACACGCCGGTGCGCATCGTCGAGTTCGGCCTCGCCGATGGCGACTGGACGGCGCTGGGCGGCGAGGCGCTGGCGGTTCGCCAGGCGGTGTTCGTCGCCGAGCAGGGCGTGCCGCCCGAACTGGAGCACGACGCGCTGGACGCCGCGGCGACGCACGTGGTGGCGCGCGATGCGGCCGGGCGCTGCATCGGCACGGCGCGGCTGCTCGACGAGGGTGGCGGACAGGGGCGCATCGGCCGCATGGCGGTGCTACGCGAGTGGCGCGGCCAGGGCGTCGGCGCGGCTCTCTTAGGGCGCCTGCTCGAACGGGCCCAGCAAGGCGGCCTGTTGCAATTGCGGCTGTCGGCGCAGAGCCACGCCACGGCCTTCTACCGGCGCTACGGCTTTAGCGCCGAGGGCGGCGAGTATCTTGACGCCGGCATAACGCACCGGACCATGCGGCGCGAGCTGCCGCCGCTTAGTCCGCAGCGAAACTGAAGCGCGCCCGGCCGCCGGCTACCGCACCGGGCAGCCAGGTCTGCTCGTCGAAGGAAACGCGGCCGTCGCGGCGCGCCAGCAGCACCGTCGAACAGCGCGTGCCGTAGTCCGGCGAGCGGACGAAGGCCGCCGACAGGATGCGTTCCCATTCGAGGCTGACGCCGGTGCGCGGCAGGGTCTCGTCCGGGTGCATGTCGTCATTGCGCAGCAGGCGGAACAGCGGCGCCTCGTCGGGCAGCGCGGCAAGCGCCGCCTCCAGCGCCGATTTGGACTGCGCCACCTTGGGCCAGGGCGTGTCCAGCAGGTGATTGCTTAGGCCGTAGATGCCCGGCGGCAGCGGGTGCGGCGCGCCGGCGACGTTGCTGTAGGCGCACAGCGAGCGGCCGTCGCCGACCAGCAGGTTGTAGCCGTTGTAGCGCGGCGCCTCGGGCGCGATCGTGGCCAGATAATCCAGCGGCGCGCTGCGGTCGATCAGGAAATCGGTGACCAGCCGGCCGCGCGACGGGGCGTCGCGGCGCATCTGCCCGGGATCGCGGAAATTGGTCAGGGCGGCGAAGCGGCCGGCGCGGGTGACGCCGAGCCAGGTGCCGCCCGCTTCCAGGTCGCGGCCGGCGAGCAATTCGGCTGCGCTGGCCCAGAACTCGGCCGGCACGGTCGGCCGGGCGAAGAACTCGTCACGGTTGGCGGCGACGACCAGCGGATAGTCGGGGTGATGCTGCCAGGCGACGAGGATCAGGCACACGAAGCTATCCGACCGGATAAGGCAGCGGCAGCAGGCCGAGGCGCTCTCCGGCGAGGTTGCCGACGCGGATCTCGCCGGCCTCGGCGCAGGTCGACTGGACGACGGCCAGGCACTCGTAGCCGCCGTCCGGAGACGGTGCCACCTCGACCAGGGCGCCGCAGGACTGGTCGCCGGTCTCGGGCGCGTAGACCGGCGTGGCGGCGGCGGCCGGCGCCGCCAGCCGGCCGCGGTACATGCGCCGCTTGATCTTGCCCAGATACTGGGTGCGCGCCACCACCTCCTGTCCCGGATAACAGCCCTTCGTGAAGCTGACGCCGCCGACGGCCTCGAAATTGAGCATCTGCGGAATGAAGGCTTCCGTGGTGGCGGCGACGACGCGCGGCAGGCCGGCCCGGATATCGAGCCAGTGCCAGGCGGCGAGGCCGGCCGGGCGGGCGTGCCGGGCCAGCTTCTGCCAGGCCGCCGGCGCCGCGGCCGGATCGAGCGCCAGCACATGGCGAGCGCCGCCCAGGGCGATCGCCTGGCCGCCGGCGAAGGCCGCCGTGCTCATCGCTTCACCCGGTTCATGGCCGCCGAGCTCGGCGGCGATCGCCGCCGCCGCGTCGGGACCGGCAATGCCGAACAGCAGGCGCTCGGCGGAAGCGTCGGCGAGCTTGACCTTGCTGCGCAGGATGTACATCGACAATTTCTTCAGCACCGTGGCCAGCAGATCGGCGGAGAGCAGCAGCAGGTAGTCGTCGCCGCTGCGCCAGATCAGCAGCGTGGCCATCAGGCGGCCCTTGGCATTGCACAGGCCGGCTAAGCGGGCGCCGTCGGCCGTTATGCCTTTGACATCATTGGTGAGCAGGTTGTGCAGGAAGCCGGCGGCATCTTCGCCGCTGGCGCGGATCAGGCCGACATCGGTCAGCGGCATCAGCACCGTGGCGTCGCGGGCCGCGGCCAACTCTCCGGCCGGATCGCCGAAACCGGCGCCGTCGCCGCGATAGCCCTGCCGGGCGAGAAAGTCGTTCCATTCCGTGGTCATGGTGGCGTCGGTCGCTGGGGAGGTGGAGGTCTTGCGTTATTATAGGTGACCCCTTCCGTCTCCTTCGCGCCGATGCGTGTTCTCAAGCGGCTGATCGCCCTGGCCCTTCTTTGCGCGACCGGATTCTCCGGCTGGTTCGCCTGGTTCGCGCTGTCGCCGCTCGGTTTCCGCGGCGAAACGCTGGAGTTCAGCATCCCGAGCGGCGTCGGCCTGCGCCAGGCGGCGCAGCTCATCGCCGCCGCCGGGGCGGATTTCGCGCCGTGGCAATTCGAACTGCTCGGCCGGCTGCTGCGCCGCGCCGCCGACATCAAGGCCGGCAGCTACGAGATCGCCGCCGGCGTCACGCCGGCCGACCTGCTCGGCAAGCTGACCCGCGGCGACGTGACGCTGGCCGAGATCGTCTTCGTCGAGGGCCGCACCTTCGCCCAGATGCGCGCCGCCCTGGCCGCCCATCCCGAGGTGCGCCACGACACGGCCGGCCTGCGCGATGCCGACATCATGATGCGGATCGGCGCCGGCGAAACGCATCCGGAGGGCCTGTTCTTTCCCGACACCTATCGCTTTCCCAAGAACACCGGCGACCTCGACCTGCTGCGCCACGCCTACCGGCAGATGCAGGCCAAGCTCAAGGCGGAATGGGAGCGGCGCGACCCGGGGACGCCCTACCGCGATCCCTACCAGGCGCTGATCCTGGCCTCGATCGTCGAAAAGGAAACCGGCCTCGCCACCGACCGGGCGGCCGTCGCCGCCGTCTTCGTCAATCGCCTGCGGCGCGGCATGCTCTTGCAGACCGATCCAACTGTCATATACGGGATCGGTGCCGGCTTCGACGGCAACCTGCGCCGCCGCGACCTGGCCGCCGACACGCCGTACAACACCTACACCCGCGGCGGCCTGCCGCCGACGCCGATCGCCATGCCCGGCCTGGCCTCGCTGCAGGCGGCGCTGCATCCGCTGGCCAGCGACATCCTTTATTTCGTCGCCCGCGGCGACGGCTCCAGCGAATTTTCGCGGACGCTGGAGGAACACAATCGGGCCGTGGCCCGCTATCAACTGGGACGGGGAGGCTAAGCCGTGCGCGGCCGGTTCATCACCCTGGAAGGCATCGACGGTGCGGGCAAGAGCACCCATCATCGCTGGCTCGCCGATTACCTCGGCGGTCGCGGCAGGACTGTGGTGTTGACCCGCGAGCCCGGCGGCACGGCGCTCGGCGAGAAACTGCGGGCGCTGCTGCTCGCCGAAGCGATGCATCTCGAGACCGAGGCGCTGCTGATGTTCGCCGCCCGCCGCGAGCACATCGAACAGGTCATCGCCCCGGCCCTGGCGCGCGGCGACTGGGTGGTCTCGGATCGTTTCAGCGACGCCAGTTTCGCCTACCAGGGCGGCGGCCGCGGCCTCGCCCGGGACAAGCTCGAGGCCCTCGAAGCCTGGGTCCAGGCCGGGCTGCAGCCGGACCTGACGCTGCTCTTCGACCTCGATCCGGCGCTCGCCCGGGAGCGGCTCGGGCGGACCGGCGCGGCGCCCGATCGTTTCGAGCGCGAACAGGAGGAATTCTTCCGCCGCGTCCGCGCCGCCTATCTGCGCCGCGCCGGCGAATTTCCGCGGCGCTTCGCGGTCCTCGACGGCGGCAAGCTGATCGAGGAACTGCGGCTGTCGATCGAGAGGGAAATTGAGCGCCTCGGCCTGTAGCACCTATCCCTGGCTGGCGCCGCACTGGCGGCGGCTGTTCGCCGACGAGGCGCGGCTCCACCACGCGCTGCTGATCGCCGGGCAGCAAGGTCTCGGCAAGCTGGCGCTGGCCGAGCAGGCGGCCGCGGCGCTGCTCTGCGAGGCGCAGGGGTCGGTGCCGGCGGACGGTCCGTGCGGCGTCTGCGACTCATGCCGATGGCATGCCAGCGGCAATCATCCCGACTTCCGCCGAGTGATGCCCGAGCAGGACGAGGAAGGCGGCGGCGACGCCGCAGCGGCCAAGGCGCCGGCGCGCAAACGCGGCGCGCCCAGCATCAAGATCGACCAGATCCGCGGCCTCGAAGGCTTCGTCTACGTCGGCAGCCATCGCCGCGGCAACCGGGTCATCCTGATCGCGCCGGCCGAGGCGATGAATGCGGCGGCGACCAACGCGCTGCTCAAAATCCTCGAAGAGCCGCCGGCCGGGGTCCATTTCATCCTGGTATCGATGCAGTGGCGGCGGCTCCTGCCGACGGTGCGCAGCCGTTGCCGCCGGGTCATGATCGGCCGGCCGGATCCGGCGGTGGCCCGCGCCTGGCTGGCCGCGGCGGGCGTCGCCGACGCCGAGCGCCTGCTGCAGGTCACCGGCGGGGCGCCGCTGGCGGCACTGGCCTGGAGCGAAGCGGGGCGGATGACGGGCTACGAGGCCCAGCTCGATGCCCTGGCCAAGCCGCGCGACGGCATGCTGGCGATGGCCGCGCGCTGGGACGCGCAACTGCGCGCCGATGCCGAGGGCAGCCTCGAGACGCTGGTCGAGACCGTCGAGAAATGGCTCGTCGACCTGGTCCACGTCAAGCTTTACGGCGCGCCGCGCTTCCACCTCGCCTGGCGGCAAAGCCTCGAACGCCTCGCCGGTCCCGCCGCCGTCGGCCGGCTGTTTGCCTGTTACAATGAACTGATCGGCATGCGCGCCATTGCCAACCATCCGGTCAACAGCCAGCTGTTCCTCGAGGATCTGGCGGCGCGGTATCTGAGGGCCCTGAAGGCGGAATCGGCGTGAGGGAGCAGGAACCCAAATTTCAGCAGCTGGCGCGGCCCAGTGTCCTGTCGCTGAACATCAACTCGAAGTCCGCACTTTATGCCACCTACATGCCGTACCTGAAGCGCGGCGGGCTCTTCGTGCCGACGACGCGGAATTATTCGATCGGCGACGAGGTCTTCATGCTGCTGACCCTGATGGACGAACCGGCCAAGCTGCCGATTGCCGGCACCGTAGTGTGGATAACGCCGGCCGGGGCCCAGGGCAACCGCAACCAGGGCATCGGCATACAGTTCAGCGCCGACGAGAGCGGCCAGGCGGCGCGGGCCAAGATCGAGTCCATACTCGGCGGTCATATTTCCTCGCAGCGCCCGACGCACACCATCTGATCCTCGACCATGCTGGTCGATTCGCACTGCCACCTCGATTTTCCCGATTTCGCCGGGAAGCTTCCCGAACTGCTCGAGGCCATGCAGAACAACGGCGTCGGCTGGGCGCTGTGCGCCGGTGTCACCCTGGAGCGCTTTCCCGAGGTGCTGCGGCTGGCCGGCCTGCACCGCAACCTGTTCGCCGCAGTCGGCGTCCATCCCGACACCGAGACCGGCGAGGAACCCGACGTCGACCGGCTGGTCTCGCTGGCGGCCGATCCCCGGGTGGTGGCCATCGGCGAGACCGGCCTCGACTACTACCGGCTCAAGGGCGACCTCGAATGGCAGCGCCGCCGCTTTCGCATCCACATCCGCGCCGCCCGCCGCGCCGGCAAGCCGCTGATCGTGCATACGCGTGCCGCCCGCGAGGACACCCTGGCGATCCTCGAGGAGGAGGGCGCCGGCGAGATCGGCGGGGTCTTTCACTGCTTCACGGAAACGATGGAGGCCGCCGAGCGGGCGCTGCGGATGGGATTCCACATCTCCTTCTCGGGCATCGTCACCTTCCGCAATGCGGCGGAATTGAAGGACGTGGCGCGGGCGATACCGCTCGAGCGGATCCTGGTCGAGACCGACGCGCCCTACCTGGCGCCGGTGCCGCACCGCGGCCGGCTGAACCAGCCGGCCTTCGTCCGCCACGTCGCCGAGGAACTGGCCCGGCTGCGCGGCATCTCGTACGAGGCCGTGGCCGCGGCGACGACCGCCAATTTCTTCAGGCTGTTTGCGGGAGCCGTGCGGTGACCCCCTTATTGCGCCGGATGGCGCTTATCACCGCCCTGGCGATGGCCGGATCGGGAGCGGCGGTCCGCGCCGGGGTCTATGACGAGATCATGATGGCGGTGAAGCGCGACGATGCCGCGGCGGTCATCGCCCTGGTCGACCGCGGCATGGACGTGAACACGGTGGACGCCGAGGGTACTTCGCTACTGATGTACGCGGCGCGCCACGGCGACCGGTCGCTGGTCGAATTCCTGCTCGCCCGGCGGGCCAACCTGGCGCAGCGCAACCGCTTCGGCGATTCGGCGGTCCTGCTGGCGGCGCTCGCCGGCGATGTGCCGGTGCTGCAACGGCTGCTCGACGCCGGCGCCGAACTCAATCCGCCCTCGGGATGGACGCCGCTGCTCTATGCCAGCTTCGAGGGACGCATCGACGCGATCAAGTTCCTCCTCGGCCGCGGTGCCCGCATCGACGCCCGTTCCGCCAGCGGCCTCACGGCGCTGATGCTAGCCGCCCGCGGCGGCCACGGCGATGCCGTGCCCCTGCTGCTCGAGCACGGCGCCGACGCCACGCTCGCCGACCAGAACGGCGTGACGGCGGCCGAGTTCGCCGCCCGGGGCGGCCACGAGGACATGGCCCGGCTGATTCGCGACCATGCCGCGGCCCGGCAGGCCGCCGATGCGGCCGCGGCCGGCAAGGCGGGGCGCTAGCCGCGCGGCATTGGCCGGCGAGGCGCGGGCGCAAATTTTGCGGAGCTGCCGAGATGAATCCGATGCCCGTTCTGTTCGTTTCCCACGGCTCGCCGATGATTGCGCTCGAGGACGGGGCGGCGCGCCGCTTTCTTCATGACATCGGCAAGTCACTGGCGCGGCCGCGGGCGATCCTGGTGGCCTCGGCGCACTGGGAAACCAAAGGCGGTACGGCCGTCGGCCTGGCCGCAAGACCGGAAACGATCCACGACTTCGGCGGCTTTCCCGGCGAACTCTACGAGCTGAGCTATCCGGCGCCGGGTGCCCCCGGCGTCGCCGGCCGGGCGGCGGCGCTGGCCGAGGCCGCCGGTTTTGCCGTCCTGCGCCAGCCGACGCGGGGCATCGACCACGGCGCCTGGATTCCCTTGCGCCTGATGTATCCCGAGGCCGACATTCCGGTCGCCCAGATCGCCCTGATCCATGGCGGCAGTCCCGCCGATCATTACCGCCTCGGCCAGGCGCTGCAGCCGCTTAGGGAAGAAGGCGTGCTGATCCTCGGCTCCGGCTCGGCGACCCACAATCTATTCGCCCTCGATCGCGCCGCCGACGGCGGCCCGGGCCGTCCCTGGGTCGAGGAATTCATCGCCTGGCTGGCCGAGCGCGTCGCGGCCGGCCGCCTCGACGATCTGCTCGACTACCGGCGGCGGGCGCCGCACGCCGTGCACAACCACCCCACCGAGGAACACCTGCTGCCGCTGTTCGTCGCCCTCGGCGCGGCCGGCGAAGGGACGCCGGTGCGCCGCGTCCATAGCAGCGTCACCTACGGCGCGCTGGCCATGGATGCCTTCCTCTTCGGCGCGGACGAGGCCGCCGCAGGCTGATGGAATCGCGGCGGCGATGAACTTCGAGCACCTGGTCGAGATCAATGACGAAGGCATCGACGGGCTGGCGCCGCTGAGCCGCGGACAACTGTGGCGCGGTCTCGTCCTGCGCGCCGAGCAGCCCGGCCTGTCGGTGCTGGCGCTCGACGACTGCCGGATTCTGCAGCGCGGCGCCGACTACCTGGACCGCGAACTGCGCTTCGGCGAACTGCGTATACGCGACCGGGTGCGCTTCGTGCCGATGGAGTCGGTCGTCTACGAGACCGAGGCCACCGCGACCCTGCCCGCCGGCCGCCTGACGATGGCCATCGAGGAGCCTCTTCCGGGGCGGCTGTTCGTCCGTTTCACCTATTCCTATGTCATGGAACGGGGCGAGGCCGCGCTCGACCGCTTCTATGCGCGCTATCTGCGCCAGGCCTACATCGAGGCCGACTCCGACACCATCGCCACGATCCGCCGCCTGGCCCGGGAGGGCGCCCTGCAGTGAGCGGCGCCCAGCGTCAGCGGTGGCCGCCAAGGGTCACGGCGAGGAACACTTCGCGCAGGAACAGGCCGAGGCAGAGGATCAGGGCCAGCATGGCCAGTATGAAAATCACGGCGATCGTCTTCGCGGCGTCGATCGCCAGCAGTGCGCCGACGAAGGCGCCGGCGACGACGACGCAGATCAGCAGGGCGGCCAGCACGGCGCTGAGGATCGCGAAATAGATCAGCCGGGTGCGCCGGTAGAGGCTGTTCAGCTCGGCATCGAATTCGCGCGCGGCCTGCTCGGCGCACTGGCCGAGCCGCTCCTCGACGACGCGGCGGCGGTCCACGATGCGGCCGAGGCGGTTGTTGAGCCCGGTGATCAGCGTGGCGATCGCCGTCAGCAGGAAGACCGGTGCTACGGCCAGCTGGATGACGTGGGTGATGTCGGTGATATGGGCTTCCATCGGCTTGGCTCCGGCGGCACAGAGCGCATGCTACAGGAGCGGGGCGGCCCTGCGCAGTCGCCAGCCGGCCGCAGGGCGGTCCGTCGGCGCCGACGCGGACCATGGGCTCCTAATGGAACGAAGCGCGGCCGCGACAGAGGCATGCCCCAAGGCCTCGCGCAGCCGGTAGAATGCGACGAATGTCCTTACCCATGGGCGGGATACTCGATGACCCCAGGCGCCACCCTTGATCTGCTGCGCCACGCGCGCACACCGGGCGAGCTGATGACCCGGGTCTTTGCCGGCGTCATCGCCGGATCGCTGGCCGCCGGGCGTCGTCCGTTGATACGCGGCCTGTCGGAGAACCGCTTCGCACGTCTGCTCAACGAGTATTTTCCCGCCCTCGAATTTGCCAATGGCATTCCGCCCGGCGCCCGGCCCACCGCCGACGCCTTCGACGAGCTGCTCGGGCTGCTGCTTCAGCATCGCGCCGCGCCGACCGAACAGCGGGCCTGGCTGAGCTATGCTATCGCCTCGGCGGCCATGACGGGCGGGCCGCTGTGGATGGAACTCGGCCTGGCCGAGCGGGCGGCCTTGGCGCAGTTGCTGCAGGAACATTTTCCGCGCTTGGCCGGACTTGATTTCGGCGAAACGATGTGGAAGGCTTACCTTGCCGAAGAGCAGTGCATGCGCCGGCCGTCGCCGGGCAGCGGGTGGCCCGATTGTGCCGGCTGCAGCTACCGCCCCTTCTGTCGCGGAGGCCGCCGGCAAGAAGCCGCCCGGCCGGCCGCCACCTAGCCTTCCCGCCGACGGATCATGCCGTTGTCGTTTCGGGCGAGGCGGCTGCGAGCAGGGATGCCCAAGGGATTCCGAGTGAGGTGCGAGATTGTCATTTTCCGACGCTGACCTGGGAGCGGTCTGGCTGACGCTCAAGCTGGCGACGCTCGTCACCGTCCTGCTGCTCCTGATCGGCACGCCGCTGGCATGGTGGCTGGCCCGCACCGCGACGCCGTGGAAGGGACCGATACGCGCTGCGGTGGCCCTGCCCATCGTGCTGCCGCCGTCGGTGCTGGGCTTCTACATGCTGGTGGTGATGGGCCCCGCCGGGCCGCTCGGGGCCCTGACCCAGGCCCTCGGGCTGGGGCTGCTGCCCTTCACCTTCCCCGGCCTGGTGATCGCCTCGATCGTCTATTCCCTGCCCTTCGCCGTGCAGCCGCTGGAGCAGGCCTTCGCCGCCATCGGGGCGCGGCCGCTGGAGGCCGCGGCGACGCTGCGGGCCTCGCCGGTCGATGCCTTCTTCAGCATCGCCCTGCCGCTGGCGCGCCCCGGTATCGTCACCGCGGCGATCATGAGTTTCGCCCATACGGTCGGCGAGTTCGGCGTCGTGCTGATGATCGGCGGCAACATTCCCGAGCGGACCCGCGTCGTCTCGGTGCAGATCTACGATCACGTCGAAGCGCTCGAATACACCCAGGCCCACGGCCTGTCCGCGGCCATGCTGGCCTTCTCTTTCGTCGTCCTGCTGTTCCTCTACGGCGTCGGCCAACGGCGCCGCGCGCCATCGTGAGCGACGGCATCCGCGCCCGCTTCCGCCTCGACTATCCGGGCTTTCGCCTCGATGCCAGGCTGGACCTGCCGGGGCGCGGCGTCACCGCCCTGTTCGGCCCCTCGGGTTCCGGCAAGACGACGGCGCTGCGCTGCATCGCCGGCCTGGAGCGGGCCGCCGATGCCTACCTGGCGATCGGCGCCGAAGTCTGGCAGGACGATGCAAACGGCATTTTCGTGGCGACGCACCGGCGCGCCTTGGGCTACGTCTTCCAGGAGGCGAGCCTGTTTCCCCACCTGTCGGTGCGGCGCAACCTCGAATACGGCCTGAAGCGCATCGCCGCCGCGGAACGCCGCGTCGCCTGGGACCAGGCGATCGAGCTGATGGGTATCGGCGCCCTGATGGAGCGGATGCCCGAGCGCCTCTCCGGCGGCGAGCGGCAGCGCGTCGCCATCGTCCGCGCCCTGCTGACGAGCCCCCGCCTGCTGCTCATGGACGAGCCACTGGCGGCGCTGGACGCGCAGCGCAAGGCGGAGATCCTGCCTTACCTGGAACGGCTGCACCGCGAGCTGGAGATTCCGCTGCTCTACGTCAGCCACGCCGCCGACGAGGTGGCGCGGCTCGCCGATACCCTGGTGGTGATGCAGCACGGCCGCGTCGTCGCCCAGGGTGCGCTGAGCGAAACGCTGGCCCGTCTCGACCTGCCGATCCGCCTCGGCGAGGATGCCGGCGTCGTACTCGACGGCCGCGTCGCCGAGCGCGATGCGCAATGGCATCTGGCCCGGGTCGCCATATCCGGCGGCGACCTGTGGGTCAGGGACGGCGGGCAAGCGCCCGGCCAGGCGGTGCGGATCCGCATCCTGGCCCGCGACGTCAGCATCGCCCTGGAACGGGTCGACGGCGTCAGCATTCTCAACATGCTGCCGGCCAGCGTCGTCGCCCTGGCCGACGAGAGTCATCCGGCCCTGGCCCTGGTCCGCCTGCAAGTCGGCGACTCGCCGCTCCTGGCGCGCCTGACCAAGCGTTCGGCGGCGGCGCTGGAACTGCGTCCGGGGGCCGCGGTGTGGGTGCAGATCAAGGCCGTGGCGCTGATCGGGTGACGGCCGTCCATGAAAACGGCATGAACGCTGCCGCTGCGCGGTCCGGCGGTGCCCGCTATCCCTTCCCGACGACGACGACCCGGCACGGGGTTCAGAGGATTTCGCCGATGTGCTCGCGGGTCTCCATTTCCGTGACGAATTCCCGCAGTTCCGGACCCAGGGCGTCGCGCGTCGACACGATGCCGATCGGATGCCCGTCGCGGACCACCGGCACGTGGCGAAAGCCACCCTCGTACATCATGTGCAGGGCGTGGCCGAGCGGCTTGTCGGCCGTAATCGTCTGCGGGTCGCGGGTCATGACATCGTCAACGCGGGTCTTGTTCGGGTCCAGTCCCTCGGCGATGACGCGAAACAGGGCGTCGCGCTCGGTGAATATGCCGACGAGATTATTTTCGTCGACCACCAGCAGGGCGCCGATATGCTGCATGGCCATGATCTGGGCGGCAGCGCGGACGGTCTGGGTGCGTTTGGCGGTGGCGACGGATTGATTACGGATGATGCTGCTGATCGCACGATGAGGCATGGCCGTTCTCCGTGAGGTTGCGGGCTGATGAGCGGTTTTCATAATGTGAAAACCCATTGCGGCTTCGTGGCCGTCTTGAGTCGGTATAGACCCTGAGGCAGTGGAGCGCGAGCTTTTTTTGCACTGCGGCAATCGTCTTCCATGCTGCCCCTGTCGCAGCGCGCGCCGAAGCCGGTATAGTCGCGGTCCCGGATTCCGATGTTCTCGGCGTGGCGCGCAGCGCCCGGATCGACCGACCATGGCCCTCAAATCGACCGTCTTCAGGGCGAACCTCGCCGTCGCCGATCTCGACCGCAACTACTACGCGCAGCATGCCCTGACGCTGGCGCGCCATCCGTCGGAAACCGATGAGCGGATGATGGTGCGGCTGCTTGCCTTCGCCCTTCATGCCGACGAGCGCCTGGAATTCGGCCGGGGCTTGTCGGCGGTCGACGAACCGGCGCTGTGGCTGAAGGAATACAGCGGCGAGATCCGCCTGTGGATCGAGGTCGGCCTGCCCGACGAGCGACTGCTGCGCCGCGCCGCCGGCCGCGCCGCCCAGGTCGTCGTGCTCGCCTACGGCGGCAGGGCGGTCGACATCTGGTGGGGCAGGGAAGGGCCGCAACTGGCCCGCCTCGACAATCTGCGCGTGCTGTCCCTCGGCGAGGAGCAGTCGTCCGCGCTGGCGGCCCTGGCGGCGCGCAACATGCAGCTCCAATGCACGATCCAGGATGGCCAGGTCTGGTTCACCGACGGCACGACGACCCTGCCGATCGAGCCGCGCCGCCTCGCCCCGCAATCCTGAACGCGGCCGATCAGCCGCCGGTCTCGGCGAGGTAGCGGTCGAGGCGGTTGGCGAAGGCCTGCCGGTCGGCGTGGCTGAAGGCCGGCGGGCCGCCGGTGTCGATGCCGCTGGCGCGCAGCGCGTCCATGAAGTTGCGCAGGTCGAGCAGTTCGCGGATGTTCTCGCGACTGTAGAACTCGCCGCGCGGATTGAGGGCGGCGGCGCCCTTGTCGACGACGGCGGCGGCCAGCGGGATGTCGGCGGTGATCACCAGGTCGCCCGGGGCGACGGCGGCGACGATGTGATTGTCGGCGACGTCGAAGCCCTTCGCCACCTGCACGGCCCGGATGTAGGGCGAGGGCGGCACGCGCAGCAACTGGTTGGCCACCAGGATCAGCGGCCGGCCGGTGCGCTCGGCGGCGCGGAACAGGATGTCCTTGATGACGCCGGGGCAGGCGTCGGCGTCGACCCAGAGCCGCGTCAAGGCTTGCTCTTGCCGCCGGCGATTGCGACCGGCGCGGCGATGCCGGGCGTCACGCCGTCCGCTTTTTCGGCTTGGCGGCGGCCTTGTAGGGTGCCTTCCGCGCGTCCGCGTAGGGCCGCGGCGGCGGCGCCTGATCGGCCTTGAAAGTTCGCCTGACGGGCTTCTCGTCGCCGCCGCGCTTGGCCGAAGCCGGACGTTCCTTGTCCCATTTGGGCTTGGCGCGGAACTCGCGTTTCGCCTCATGTTCGCCGGCTTCGAGCAGGCGGATGTTCAGCGCGCACTGGCGCACCCGGGTCCGCTTCAGGGTCGCCAGCAACTCGTTGGGCAGCTGCGGCAATTCCACGGTGCTGTAATCGTCGAAGAGGTGGATCTGGCCGATCTGACGGCCCTCGAGGCCGCCCTCGTTGGCGATCGCGCCGACGATGTCCTTAGGCGTGGCGCCCTGCAGGCGGCCGACGTCGATGCGGTAACGGTGCATCGCCCCGTCGGCGACGGCAGGCCGCTGCGCCGGGACTGCGTCGCGATGGTCGCGGTGCTCGCGGTGCGGCGGCGTTGGCGGCGCCGGCGGATGGGCGGCGCGCGCCGCGTGCGTCTCGCGCGGTTCGCGCAGTTCGCGCAGTTCGCGCGGCGCCGGCACCTCCTCGCGCCGCTCGGCGCCCTCCACCTGCAGCGGCCGTTCGCGCTGGGCGAGCCAGGCCAGCGCGGCGGCGATTTCATGGACGCCGCGATCCTGCTCCTCCTCGAGCTGGTTCACCACGTCCATGAAGAAGTCGAGCTTTTCCGCCTCGATGACGTCGAGCACCTGCTGCTTGAACTGGGCGACGCGGCGGTCGGCGACGGCGGCGCGGGTCGGCAGGATCAGCGGTTCGATCGGCTGCCCGGTGGCGCGCTCGATGGCGCGCAGCAGGCGGATCTCGCGTGGAGCGACGAACAGGATGGCGCTGCCGGTGCGCCCGGCGCGGCCGGTGCGGCCGATGCGGTGCACGTAGGCCTCGGTGTCGTAGGGCACGTCGTAATTGACCACGTGGCTGATGCGCGCCACGTCGATGCCGCGCGCCGCCACGTCGGTGGCGACGACGATGTCGAGGCCGCCGCCCTTCAGGCGCTCGATGACCTGCTCGCGCAGCCCCTGGGTCATGTCGCCGTTCAGCGCGGCGACGGCGTAGCCGCGCGCCTCGAGCTTTTCGGCCAGCTCGACGGTGGCGGTCTTGGTGCGGACGAAGATGAGGGCGGCGTCGAAGTCGTCCTCGACCTCGAGGATCCGCGTCAGCGCCTCCAGCTTGTCGGCGCCCCGGACCTGCCAGTAGCGCTGCCGGGTCGCCGCCACCGTCGTCGTGGCGCTGCGGATCTTCACCTCCTGCGGCTGGCGCAGGTGGCGGTGGGCGACGCGGCGGATCGGCTCCGGCATGGTCGCCGAAAACAGCGCCGTCTGGCGCGTCGCCGGCGTGTGCTCGAGAATCCACTCGACATCGTCGATGAAACCCATGCGCAGCATTTCGTCGCCCTCGTCGAGGACCAGCGACTTGAGCTTGTCGAGCACCAGGCTCTGCCGCTCGAGGTGGTCCATGATCCGGCCCGGCGTGCCGACGATGACATGGGCGCCGCGCGACAGCTGGCGCAACTGCACCACCATGCTCTGGCCGCCGTAGATCGGCAGCACGTGGAACCCGGGCAAGTGTTTGGCATAGCGCTGGAAGGCTTCGGCAACCTGGATCGCCAGTTCGCGGGTCGGCGTCAGCACCAGCACCTGCGGTTTGCGCTCGGCCAGGTCGAGGCGCTGCAGCAGCGGCAGGGCAAAGGCGGCGGTCTTGCCGGTGCCGGTCTGGGCCTCGCCGAGCAGGTCGCGGCCGGCCAGGAGATGCGGAATGCATGCCGCCTGGATCGGCGAAGGCGTCTCGTAGCCGACCTCGGCAAGGGCGGCGAGGAGCGGTTCGGAAAGTTGCAGGGCGGCGAAGGAGTCGACGGGTTCGGTCATCGGTTGCCTGCGCGGGCAGGGACAATAGGCGGGCCGGGCTCGGCCGTGGAGGGCGACATTATCGGGCAAACCGGCCGGCGATAGGGGCGCTTGACGTGGCAGGGTTTCGCGGCATGATTTCCGCGATGCCGCGGCGCGGCGCCGGTCTGTCCGTGACGCCGTGCCGGCTGCTCCCCGGCTGCTCAGGACTCGTAGGCGAGCAGGGCCAAATCGGCGGCCTGGCGGCGCAGCGGAATCAGTGCCTGGTAGGCCGGCGAGCGGTACCAGCCGCGCAGCGCGGCGGCGTCGGGAAAGCGGATGACTACGACATCAGCATACTCGTGCCGGCCGGCCAGAACCTCGATGCAGCGGCCGCGGAAGACCAGCTCGGCGCCCCACGGGGCGAGCGTGGCGGGAACGCCGGCGCGGTACTCGGCCCACTTGTCGGCGTCCTTGACGGTGATGTGGCCGATGACATATGCCGCCATGTGTCCTCCTCGAGCGGCGCGCCGGCGCTCGCCTAGCGTCCGCCGGAAACATCGATGCAGCTGCCGGTCGAATACGAGGCTTCGTCGGAGAGCAGCCAGAGGATCGCCCGGGCGACCTCCTCGGGCGTCCCGCCGCGGCGCATCGGGATGCTGTCCTTGAGCCGCTCGACGCGCTGCGGCTCGCCGCCGCTGGCGTGGATGTCGGTGTAGATGATGCCCGGACTGACGGCATTGACGCGGATGCCCTCGGCCGCCACTTCCTTGGCCAGGCCGACGGTGAAGGTGTCGATGGCGCCCTTGGAGGCCGCGTAATCGATGTATTCGCCGGGTGCGCCGAGGCGCGCGGCGCGGGACGACAGGTTGACGATGGCGCCGCCGCTGCCGCCGTTCTTGGTCGACATGCGGCGCACGGCTTCGCGGGCGCAGAGGAAGGAGCCGATCACGTTGGTGGCGAAAACGCGGAGCAGCCGCGCCGCGTCCATCTCCTCGAGGCGCGCCTGCCGCTCGAGGATGCCGGCATTATTGACCAGCGCGCCGAGCGGCCCCAATGCCGCCTCCGCCTGGCCGAACAGTTCCATGACATCGGCTTCGACCCCGACATCGGCGCGGACCGCCAGGGCCTTCCCGCCCGCGGCGATGATGCCGGCTGCGACCGCCTCGGCGGCCTGCCGGTCGCTGCGATAGCTGATGCATACGGCATAGCCGCGCGCCGCCGCCAGGCGCGCCGTGGCGGCGCCTATGCCGCGGCTGCCGCCGGTGATGAGTACGACTTTACCCATGTCGGGTGCCTCCCGTCTGTCGCCGCGCCGAGGACAACGGCATCGAGCCCGCGGCCGCCGGCGTGCCGGACATGTTAGCCGCCCGCGCCGGCCGCGCCAAGCGCGGCGCGGCCACGCCGACGCGGCATGGCTCGCGGGTTCGGCGCCGGGCGACCGAAAATAAACCGGACGGCCACGGCCGCGAGCTGCTACACTGCGCGCCGCGTCGGCCTGCCAATCAGTCAACTTGCCGCGCACCGCGTCGGGACCCACCGTCCCAGCCTCTTTCGCGTCCTTCCCCGTTTTCGATTCTGCCTCGACTGGTTCGTGCCCGGCACGCAAGGCCGATTCCAGGAGCATTTCATGAAGTTTACCGATCTCGGCCTGCGCGCCGAAATCCTGCGTTCCATTGCCGATCAGGGCTACGAGGTGCCGACGCCGATCCAGGCCCAGGCCATTCCCGCCGTGCTCGCTGGCCGCGACCTGATGGCCGCCGCCCAGACCGGCACCGGCAAGACTGCCGGCTTCACCCTGCCGCTGCTGCAAATGCTCTCCACGCGCGAGAAGTGCCTGTCGATGTCGCGCTTCAAGCCGCGGGCGCTGATCCTCACGCCGACCCGCGAACTGGCCGTGCAGGTCCACGAAAGCGTGCGCACCTACGGCCGCCACCTGCCGCTGCGCTCGACCGTGATCTACGGCGGCGTCGGCATGGGCAACCAGCTGAAGGCGCTAAGGGAAGGCGTCGACATCGTCGTGGCGACACCGGGGCGGCTGCTCGACCACGTCGGCCAGCGCAGCGCCGATTTGTCCGGCATCGAGATCCTGGTCCTCGACGAGGCCGACCGGATGCTGGACATGGGCTTCATCCGCGACATCCGCAGAATCCTCGCCCTGCTGCCGAAGAAGAAGCAGAGCCTGCTCTTCTCCGCCACCTTTTCCGAGGAAATCCGCGCCCTGGCCTCCGGCCTCCTCAATGCTCCGCAGTCGGTCGAGGTGGCGCGGCGCAACGCCCCGACCGAACTGGTCACGCATTCCGTCTACCACGTCGACCGGGTCCGCAAGCGTGAATTGCTGGTGCGGCTGATCGACGACCACAGCTGGCACCAGGTGCTGGTGTTCACCCGCACCAAGCATGGCGCCGACGCCCTCTCGGTGTCGCTCAACAAGGCCGGCATCAGCGCCGCCGCATTGCACGGCAACAAGACCCAGGGTGCCCGGCAGCGCGCCCTCGAGGACTTCAAGCGCAACCGCATCAATGTGCTAGTGGCTACCGACATCGCCGCCCGCGGCATCGACATCGACGAGCTGCCCCACGTCGTCAATTTCGAACTGCCCAACATTGCCGAGGACTATGTGCACCGCATCGGCCGCACCGGCCGCGCCGGCTCCGAGGGAGAGGCGGTGTCTTTGGTCTGCGTCGACGAGCACCGGCTGCTGCGCGACATCGAGCGCGTCCTCAAGCGGCCGATCGAAAAGCGGAACGTCGCAGGCTTCGAGCCCGATCCGAGCATCCGCGCCGAGCCGATCCAGACCGGCCGCGGCTCGCGGGCGCCGACCAACGACGGGCGGCGGGCCGCACCGCGCCCGGCGCCGGCGGCGACACCACGCCGGCCGGCCGCACCGCGCCGCGACGGCGCCGCCCATCACAGCGGCTCGCGCCACCGCTAGGCTCGGCCGATCTCCTCGAGCAGGCCGGCGCCGTAGCGCGCCGCCTTGGCTTCGCCGATGCCGGGAATGTCGAGCAGTTCGGCCAGCGTCGCCGGCCGGCGTGCCGCCAGTTCGTGCAGCGTCCGGTCGTGCAGGATGACGTAGGCCGGCACCGCCTGCTCGCGCGCCCGCTCGCCGCGCCAGCGGCGCAGTGCCTCGAAGAGCGGCTCGCTGCCCGCCGCCGGCGGCGTCGGCGCGGCGCCGCCGCTGCGGCGGCCCGGCAGCTTCGCCCGCGGCGTCTGACGGCGCAGCATCAGCGTCGTCTCGCCCTTGAGCACCGGCCGCGCGGCGTCGCCCAGCTTGAGCGCGCCGAAGCTGTGCGCATCGGCGTAGAGCAGACCGGCCGCCAGCAGTTGCCGGGCGACGCCGCGCCAGGCGGCCTCGTCGAGATCGGTGCCGATGCCGAAGGTCGGCAGGCTCTGGTGGCCGAACTGGGTCATCTTGTCGGTGGCCTTGCCACGCAGCAGGTCGATCAGGTGCCCGGCGCCGAAGCGCTGCCCGGTGCGCAGCGCCGCCGACATCAGCTTCTGCGCCGCCACCGTGCCGTCCCAAAGCTGCGGCGGCGCCAGGCAGGTGTCGCAGTTGCCGCAGGCCGCGGTCGTTTCGCCGAAATGCTGGAGCAGCACGCTGCGCCGGCAGCCGGCGGTCTCGCAGTAGCCGAGCATGGCGTCGAGCTTTTGCCGCTCGAGGCGCTTCTGCGCCTCGCCCGCCGCCGATTCGTCGATGCGCTGCCGGTGTATGACGACGTCGTTGATGCCGTAGGTCATCCAGGCCTGCGCCGGTTCGCCGTCACGACCGGCGCGGCCGGTCTCCTGGTAGTAGGCCTCGAGGCTCTTGGGCAGGTCGAGATGGGCGACGAAGCGCACGTCGGGCTTGTCGATACCCATGCCGAAGGCGATCGTCGCTACCATGACGACGGCATCGTCGCGGACGAAGCGCTGCTGGTGCGCGCGGCGCGTCGGCGCATCCAGCCCGGCGTGGTAGGGCAGGGCGTCGATGCCCTGCTGGCGCAGCCAGGCGGCCGTCTCGTCGACCTTGCGCCGCGACAGGCAGTAGACGATGCCGGCGTCGCGGCGATGTCCGGCGAGAAAATCGAGCAGCTGGCGGCGCGGGTTGTCGCGCTCGACGACCGTGTAGCGGATGTTCGGCCGGTCGAAGCTGGCGACGAAGATCCGCGCCCCGGTGAGACCCAGCCGCTCGACGATCTCTCCGCGCGTCGGGCCATCGGCGGTGGCTGTCAGGGCGATCCGCGGCACCGCCGGGTAACGCTGGTGCAGCACCGAGAGCTGCATGTACTCGGGCCGGAAGTCGTGGCCCCACTGCGACACGCAGTGGGCTTCGTCGATGGCAAAGAGGGCGATCGCGCCGGTGCCGGCGAGTCGGTCGAGGAGGCTCAGGAAGCGCCCGGTCAGCAACCGTTCCGGCGCCACGTAGAGCAGGTCGAGCTGGCCACCGAGCAGCCGCGCCTCAGTCTGCGCAGCGCTGGCGGCATCGAGCGAGGAGTTGAGATAGGCGGCGCGCACGCCGGCCTGGAGCAGTGCGTCGACCTGGTCCTGCATCAGCGCGATCAGCGGCGAGACGACGATGCCGCAGCCCTCGCGCAGCAGCGCCGGAATCTGGTAGCAGAGCGACTTGCCGCCGCCGGTCGGCATCAGCACCAAGGCGTCGCCGCCGGCGGCGACATGGCCGACGATCTCGGCCTGGGCGCCGCGAAAGGCGGTGTAGCCGAAGACCGAACGGAGCAGGGCCAGCGGCGCGGCGCCGGGCGATGACGATTGGGAGCTGTGGTTCATGCGCAGGCCGTCAGCGTAACATGCCGCCCGCGATGTCAGGCAGCTCGTGTTCGCTGCTCCGGGCGCAGGCACTGCGCCTCGCTCGTTACCGGCGCGCCGCTGCCGCGCTGCACGAAGCCGGTCGCCTCGAAGGAAATTTCATCGGCGGGCCAGTTGATCGCGATCCGCCAGAGCTGCGCCACATAGCGCTCCCGGGGCTCGCTGCGACGCTCGATGGCATGGATCGAAAACGGTCCCAGCGCAGCCATCGGTGTCGCGTAGTCGAGCCGCAGGCAAAGCTGGGTCACCTCGAGAAAGCGGAGCATCGCCGGCAGGATCAGGAAGCGATGTCCCTCGGTTGCGCAATGCCATTCGAGTATGTAGTCGAGGTCGAGAATGAGCTCGCCGGCACCGTGCGGGCCTTCAACGATGCGCAGGGCATGGACATGATTGTCGTGCCACGACATCTCGTCGAATTGCCGTTCGGTCCACATTTGCTCGGGCATCGGGGTGGCAGCCTAAGGACGGTGCAGAAAATGTCCCGTCGTCGGCGCATCGTGCCGTGAACCAAACGGAACATCAATGCGCCGACGCGGCGGCAAAGAGCGGAGCATGGCGCGCTACGAGCCTACCCCGCATATGCACGCCTCAGTTCATCGATGTCGATCTTCTTCATGCGCAGCATGGCCTGCATGGCCCTTTGCGATCTTCGGGAATCGGGACCATTGATCATCTCGGTCAGAATGCCGGGAACGACTTGCCATGAAACGCCGTACTTATCCTTAAGCCAGCCGCACTGCTGCGCCTTTTCGTCGCCGCCCTCGGAGAGCTTCTGCCAGTAATAGTCGACCTCGTCCTGCGTCTCGCAATTGACCTGGAACGAGATGGCCTCGTTGAACTTGAACAGCGGGCCGCCGTTGAGCGCGGTGAACGCCTGGCCATCGAGTTCGAATGCGACGGTCATAACGGTTCCCGCCTCTTTGCCATGGACCTCGTGTCCGGCTTCACCGTACCGGGCAATGTCGAGGATCTTCGAATCCTTGAAGATGGCGACATAGAACCCGGCGGCCTCTTCGGCCTGGTCGTCGAACCACAAACATGGGCTGATCCGTTGAATAACTTTCATGGCATTCTCCTCGCCTGCCGAGGCCGGCCGAAGGCGAAGCATCGACCGCCCCGCGATGCGGCGCGGTCGGCTTGAGTCGATTGCAAATGCACGGCCGCGACTGCGTTGAGCGGTTCCGGTGAAGCATTGCCGGACCTGTTGACCGGCATACATACTGACAGGATAGCCGACGAATTCCGCTCCGGCCCCTGGCCACAATCTTCGCGCCTGCTTGGACGCCCTACCCTCCATCCAGCAGTCAACGTCGCTTGGATTCCGAATCGCCGAATCATCTCCGGTGCCGTGAAGCACCAGCCGCGCGTTCCCTGTTCTATCGATACGCCGTGGTTCCCAATTCCCCAACATTGGGGAAGCCGTTGGGGCAAAGTGGGAATATGACCCACATTCGGCTGACAGAGGGCTGTGGGTTAATTAACACTGTAATCAATAATTTGTGGTGATTCATCGGCGTTTTGTATTGGCGGCACATGTCTTGCATTCCGCCTTACCGCCCGCGAAAGCCTGTTGTCGAGGCTCCCGCAAATTCGTCGAAGTCCGATTGCCAAGCAATCCAATCAGGGAGGAATTTCATTCATGGCCATCATTACCGGAACAGCTGCTAACGACCTTTTGAACGGAACCGCTGGGGATGATCTGATCAGTGGTTTCGGCGGCGATGACACGCTCATCGGCGGTGCCGGCAACGACACGCTGAACGGCGGGGCTGGCGCCGATTCGATGGTCGGCGGCCTGGGCAACGACACCTACGTGGTGGACAACGTCGGCGACGTGGTGGTGGAGAACCTCGGCGAAGGCACCGACACGGTCAATGCCAGCATCGGCTACACGCTGACGGCCAACGTCGAGAACCTGACCC